>SERZ01000187.1_pt1 | contig 41837 bp, 35 predicted proteins | sample 3171461 | NCBI WGS metagenome assembly SERZ01 (sample SAMN06051861, study PRJNA518727) | freshwater metagenome | biome: subpolar coniferous forest; feature: holomictic lake; material: water; isolation source: holomictic Lake 227, 6 m depth | place: Canada: near Kenora, Ontario | collected... | reverse complement strand
CGTACAAACCGTAACCGAGCAGAATTAAAAATAATGCCGTCAACCACGGTAACATTTTGCCGCTCATCGCGTAAAAATAGGGTGGCGATGAAAATTTGTGAAAAAATCGCATAAACATAATGACTTGAACTCTTTTTTAAAAGTTGCCGCAATCGGCAGTTAGGTTAAATAAAATTTAATTTTGTTATCTATTTTTTTGCATAGTTTGCCACACGTCAGGCGTTAATGCGCCAATATGTCGAGCGCGAATAATTCCATTTTTACCAATCAAATACGTTTGCGGCAAACTTTGAACATCCAACGGCATCGCGCTTGCCATCGCACCATCAAACATAATCGCAGCAAATGGATTGCCATTTTGTTTCAAATACGCCCGCGCATTTTCTAAATCATCTTGATAATCCACACCGTAAATTGTCACACCATCGGCAGCGAGTTGTTTTAAAAATTCATGTTCTGCGCGACACGCCGCGCACCACGAAGCCCACACATTTATTAACGCAGGCGTTTTAAAATTCGCGCTGTTTAAAATGATTGCAGTATTTTCTAACGCGGGGAGATTTATTGCAGGAATTTTTTTGCCGATTAACAGCGACGGGCTTTTATTCGGGTCGTAGGTCAAACCGTAACCGTACATTGCGCCCAAAATCACAATCAACATAATCGGCAACGCCATCAACAAACGTGGTTCGGGTTTGGTCATTGCACATAATCCACAATTTCACGGACTTTTTCTTTATCGTGAAAAAATTTGAATTTCGGCAACGCATTCATGCCGTGACAATCCACGCAAAACGTGCCTTTCACGCCTTCCGTTCGCAGAAAACTATTCAGCGGCGAACCTTCGACATTCTCCGTTTGCCCCAGCGATAAAATCGATTTTGGTTTCGATTGCAGCGCATTTTGACTAATTTTCGCGCTCCAAAAATGTGGCTCGTGACAGGTTTTACACGCGATTTGTCCGAAGTCGTCGATTTTTTCTTTTGAATTCAAAAGCGGCATGATTTTTTTGTCTGAACGCAACGTCATATCTTCATGCGGATGATTAAAAAACTTCACGATTTTCTTTTCGGCAATGCCATTTTTTTGATGACACAAAATGCAAAGTTTATCCTCGCGCAATTCGCTGTGTTGCAATTCTTTGTCGGTAAAATCTTCAACGACTGATTTTGTCGAAAACAAATGCGGCGGATTTTTATCGGCTTTATGCAAACTGTGACACGCGCCACACACGCCGCTTTGCGCGGGTTTTTCGTTAAATTGATTTGGTTTATTTTGCGCCGTGATTCGCAAATCGTGGTCACTTCCCACAATCGCCTGTTTGCCTTGATGACAATGTGAACACAATTCGCCGTTTTGATGATTTTCAACCAGCGCAGGCGTATCGGGTTTGCCGTCATGCACCGCGTGACAGGTTAAACAACCGATTTCGCGCGTTTTTTTACCCGCGACAATTTTAACTTCCTCGTCCATTTTTACGTTCACAGGATGAACGCCTTTCGCGTGAGCCTCGTCTTTATCTTTGGCGTGTTGGCGTTGGTGGCACGTTTTGCACAACGATTCCGCATCTTTAATGCCTTTGTCGAGCAAAGCGGTTTCTGGATTTCCCGAATGAACATTGTGGCAACTTTGACACGTTACAAATTTCACGTCTTTGTCGTTTTGTTTCATTGGTTCATCAGGTTTTATATTGGTTGGATGAATGCCTTTGTGACGCGCGTCGTCTTTATTTTTCGCGGCTTGTTTATCGTGGCAGGTTTCACAAAGTGCATCCGAAGTGGGATATTTTTTCTCAAGCAACGCCGAACCCAATTTGCCATCATGAACAACGTGACACGTTTCACAACTGACAAACTCAACATTTTTACCGTCTTTTTGCATCGGTTTTGGATGTTTTTTCGGGTCAGGTTTGATGTTGACCGGATGCACGCCTTTTTTATGCGCGTCTTTTTCATTTTCAGAACTTTGCCGCGCGTGACATTCCAAACACAACGATGCTTTTTGATTTTCCAAAGCCGTCAACGCGCTATTATCAAAACCGCCGTGAATTTGGTGGCACGTTTGGCAAAGTAGCTCGTTTTGATTTCCTAAAATGCCGCCATTTTTTAACAGCGAATTCGGCAAACCATGTTGTTGTAATTTTGATTCGGTGGCAAAACCAAGCGCATTTTTTTCTGGTGGAACGGCTAATTTAATCGCTAACGGATGATTTACACCGCGATTTTTAGCTTCTTTTTCACGGGCATTTTTACTTTTGGATTCATGACATTTTTCGCACAAATCGCCGTTTTTATTCGGCACACGCAGCCACGCATTTCCGTGTTCTTTGTAAAGCGTTTCGTTTGCTAAAACTTCTCCCCCCTTTGAAAGGGGGGCTGGGGGGGATTTCGTGTGTGGCGTGTGGCAACTCGCGCAATTCAACGCATTATGTTCGCCGTGCGGGAAATCGTTGGGCAATTTATCAGCACGTTTTTCAACAAAACGTTCTTTTTTCAACGTTTCATTATCGTAGACGGTTGAATGCTGTTTATTCGTGCCAATTCGTAAACGTGAATCGACCATCGCGCCATTGTGGCAGCTGTAACACATCGCAAATGACGCATCCGGTAATTCGCCTTTTGCATCCAATTTTGCAGTTTCTTTCACCCAAGATAAATGACACGCCAAACAATTTTTTTGTGACGGTTCAACAGGCGCAGCGTTATTTTTCGCAGGTTGTGAGAATTTTGGATTGATTGAAAATTCAACAATTTGATTTCCAAGCGTTTCAGCAATTAACAATTTTCCATTTTGAAAAGCCAACGAAGTCGGTGATTTTAAAATCAACGATTTGCCATTTTTATCGGTCAATTCGCCCAACGCTTCGCCATTTTTAAACACTTTAATCGTGCCAAAATAACTGTCGCTGACAAATAACAAATCGGTTTTTGTGTCAATCGCAATGCCGTTGGGACGAAACAACGTGTTTTTATCCGTGCCGAATGTGCCGATGGTCGAAAAGAAACGCCCGTTTTTATCGAATTGTTGAATGCGCGAATTCATAATATCGACAACATATAAATAGCCATCGCGGTCGAATGCTATTTGATACGGATATTGAAATTCGCCGTCCATTTCGCCACGTTTGCCAAAACACGGTAACGCCGAATTTTTTACCAAATCAAAACGGCAGATTCGATGATTGGCGCGATCTGCCCAATAAATCACGTCTTCATAAACCGCAATTGCCACCGGTTCGGGCGAATTTTTACTTTCAGCGGTTTGCGAAACATCGATTTTCTTGGTGAGTTTGCCCGAATTATCGAAGCGTGAAAGTTCGCGTTTGATTGGATTCGCCGACCAAATTTCGTTTTTATAAGCGAAAATACTTAACGCCGCGCTTTCAGTTTCAATAATGGAATTTTCAAAATGCAAACCTGCGGAATCTACAAAAATCGGTTTTTCAGCCGAAACGGAAACGCCGACGGGTTGCTGTAAATTCGCCGCTAAAACTCGTTGCGCGGTAATTTCTACCGCGTGCGAATTTGCACCGATTAGTAATAAAAAAATCACCAAAAATAACTTAACGTAGCATTTCACGAATAGTAATCCGTTGGTCATCGTTTTTATAATGCTGTAAAAAGCGCGGAATAATGTGCGTTTGAACCGCTTGAACCTGTTCCGAATTCGCGCCCAATTTTGGCAAATCGAGTTTGGATTTTTTATCGTTGTGACATTCTTCGCAAGGCATTCCTTGATGGTTTTTTTCACCTTTTTGCCAATTCAAAGGCGCGTGAATTTTCGCGTGTAAAATCGCTTTTTCGGATTCATTCGCCGTTTTCCACGTCGCGGCAATTTGTTTGGCAAACTCGTCACTTTTCAGCAAAAAAATTCGCGAATCATTCAAAAATGGCGCGATTTTCGGATTGGTCGGACGTGGATTTTCGTTATCGATATTTTTGCCAATTCGGAATAAATTTTCGCCTGAAAGCTGTTTTTGATTTTCAAAATCAAACCAACGATAAGTCAGTTTTTCATTTTCAACATGGCACGTTTCACAAGCCATAAATCGAACGTGCATATTATTAAACGTGCGCGTCCGTAACGCTTTTTCATGCGGCAACGGCGTGTGACACGTTCGGCAAAAACTTTGTGGCGCGGTTTCTAATTCGCCTGTTTGCTTGTGAAACGGCGGAATGACCAGTTTTTCGTGAATCTCAACGTCTTTGTGTTCACGTAACTTTTTCGCTGACAAATCAATTGCCGTTTGATTCGGCGTAGCGTTTTCGATTTGCTGTTGATGTAATGGAATTTCTGCCGCAAATACAGGTTGCCACATCATTAAAAAGAAAAAAAGTTTCTTCATTTCACAATTCCCAACGAACAAATCACGCTCGGTTCAAATGTTTCGTCATTATTTTTATAGGCAAAACGCGACAATTTACTTTCCTCGCGCAAATGCAAAACTAAATCCACCAAATTCACGTCATTTGTCCCCGTTTTTAATTGCCGCGACAAACTTTCACGCGCCATTTCATGCAACGGATGTTTATAAATATCATCAATCGCCTTTTTCACATTTTCATCGAGAAAAATGTCGCCCGCATAAAATTCACAATAGGTTTTTAAACGATGATAGATTTGATAACGAGTGCTATTTTTTTTGCCCAATTGCCCGCCAACGTGCGAATCCATTTGGTGAATGCGTGTCATATTTTGCGAAATCAATTCATGATGATTTTCGGAACGGGGCGCACGCGGCGTATCGATTGAACATGCCGCCGCATTTAAAATCGCAAATTGTGATTGCGTAATAATGTCGCCGTTATCGTTCAACCACGTTAAAAGGTCGTTATCATTCGCGGTTTTCGCATAGACAATCACGCCCGTTTTCTGTTTTTCAGTCGCCGATTTCGCGCTATAAACCACGTTCGGCAAATTCGGAATAATCGTTTTTAACTTTGGATTCGCGGCAATCGCGTCATTCCAAATTTGTTGAGCGAATGACGGCAAATCAATTTCTTCGTCTTCGTATTCGTCGAAAATGTTATTTTTTTCGCTGTACAAATCGTGAAGGCTCACGGGGTCGCCATCAAAAAATTGTTCGTCAGAACCGACCACATCGGCGTTTTGTTCGATGCGTTGCATGAGGCGCGTGCGAAGTTTGATAATTTTTTCAACGCCGTCTTCGGGCAAAAACGAATAACACAAAATCGTTTCGGCTTGCTGTCCAATTCGGTCAACCCGCCCCGCACGTTGAATCAGCCGAATAATCGCCCACGGCAAATCGTAATTCACCACAATATGCGCGTCTTGCAAATTCTGCCCTTCGCTCAACACGTCGGTCGTGATTAAAATTCGCAATTCGTCTTCGGGTTTAATTTTATGTTGATTACTTTTTGGGCTAAATCGGCAGGCAATTTCAGTCGGATTTTTGTTTTTACCCGTGACGCACGCTAATTCAAGCACGCCCAGTTTTTTAAAATAACGTTCCAAATAATCCGCCGTGTCGGCGAATTGGGTAAAAATCAAAATCTTTTCGTCCGAATGCGTGACGGCGATTAACTCGCGCAACGCTTGTAATTTACGGTCATTTTCAGGAAGCCATTGCGGCACTTTTTGTAAAATGAAATTCAACGCTTCGCTGTCGGCGGTGAGTTTTAAAGCCAGATTTTCGGTAAATAAATCACTTCGTAACCAATCAAACTTTTTAAATTGCGTCGTTTTGATTTGCTCATAAATCAATGCCGCATCGGTTTCGTATTTTTCGAGGTCAGAATGAAAGGTAATCTCAAAATCACCGCTTTCTAAATCGGTTTCGTCAGTAATGAAACTGTCCAGCAACGCGCTTTCTTGTTGCCCAATGGGAATTTCAAGCCCGTTTTTCAGCGCGTAACGAAATAGCGCGTTTCGCATGATGTGGCGATAAATCGACAATAAAAACGCTTCGCCACCACTTTCCAAACGCTTGAATAAATTGGTTCGCGCAAAGCCTTTCAAACGTTTGCCCGCTCGCGTGAGATTTTCAATCACGCCTTGTTCGGCAACGGTTGCAGGCGTTTTCAAATGCGCGTTCAAATCATCCAATAAACCGTAACGCGGCAAATTTAGCTGGTCGATAATTTCAACAATCGTTTCCGAATACAGTTGCGCGTAAGGGTCATTTTTATCGTGTTCATTGAACGGATATTCCACTTTTTTTGCGATGCGATTGGGAAAATAATTGCGCGTGCCGTTTGAGAATTCGAGGTAATAACGCTGTTTTTCATCATCAAAAATCGAATAATGTTTTTTGATAAATCCGCGCGTGCGACGTACCAAAAATAGCCGCATCAATTCGCGCCAATCATCGGCGTGCTGGCTTTTGTTAAACGCTGACAATGCTCGCGGCGAGGTTTGAAACCGTGATTTAAATTCATCGTGTCCGCCCATTTCACGAATATACGTTTCAGGCGAAATGCCTAAATCCTCTTCGTCATCGATAAACAACGCTAATTGTCCCGACAAATCTGCGTAAGATTTGTTGTAAGGCGTTGCCGACAATAACACGACTTTGCTGTGGTTGCGGTGAATGTAATCGGCAATCGCTTTGTAGGTTTTGCCGTCGCGGTTGCGAAGATTGTGGCTTTCGTCAATTACGACTAAACGGTAACGGCGCAAATTCGGCAATTCTTTGATGGCGCGACTTTGCGATAACACTTTGACGCGACTAATCCCGTAACGATGCGCGTAATCTTCCCACATTTGCGTTAAGTTTTTCGGGCATAAAATCAACGTTTCAAAGCCAAAATCTTCGTCGAATAATTTAATTAACGCCGTCGCGGTCATCGTTTTGCCTAATCCCACCACGTCGCCGATTAACACGCCGTTTCGTTTGGTCACATAATGCGCGGCGATTTTCACGGCTTCGGCTTGAAATGCGAGCAATTCTTTTTGAAAAATATAGGGAATTTTGAACTCACTAAAACCTTCGCGGACTTCGCTCGATAAGTGATAGACCATTTTCAAATAAATGTAATACGGCAATTTTGGCATCGCCCAACTTTCGTCGATGATGTCGATTAGCTCTTGGCTAATGTCCAAACAAAACCGCGCATTCCAACGCGCTTCAAACCAATCAACCAATTTAGCCGCCGCATCTTTGTCGGGAATATCAACGTTTAATTCACCTTGTGCGCTCAAGCCTGAAAACGTCAAATTGCTGGAACCTAAATAACTCAAAATCGGACTAAATTTATCGTGCCGATGAATCAAATATAATTTCGCGTGCAACGGATGCGCCACGAATAATCGGATTTTTAATTTGTCGGTGCGTAATTGGTCGGCGAGTTGTTTTAACGTCGTTTCGTCCGTATTTTTGGGAAAACCAACCGTTAATTGCGTGCGAAAATCTTCGGCAAGTTCACGTTTCAAACCGTGCGCCGTTTGATTATCCATTAACGACGGGGAATTTTTGGCGTAACGTTGTTTGATAAGCTGTTGCGGCGTTGGCTGCATGCCAATAATCAAGCGACATTGCGCGTCGTCACCGCCTGCAAAATTATCTACATCTTTTGCAAACGTCGTCCAACCGCGCAAATTAAAATAACCCACACACAAATCGGCTTTATACGCCGTTTCAAAAGCATTTTTGAGTTCGTCACCGAGGACGTTTTCGATGTTATCGTAAATTGTTGGCATAATTACAAATAAGTCGCCGCAAAGGTTTTCACACCTTCAAAAATCGTCAGCAAATCTCGCGCTAATTGATACGCCTGATTTAAAACGCTCGCCTGCAATTCCAAATCATCAGGGTAATCATGCGAAAAAGCGTTCCGAACTTCGCGCAAAAGTAACCAATCGTCCGCCGATTGAATCGCGCCAATTTTTTCAAGCCGATTTAATTTGTCGATAAAGGCTTTGAGTTCGCCTTGTTCTTTCGTTAATTCCAAAATCGCAGGAAATAATTTCGCGCCCATTGCATCTTGTAATTTACCAAAGCGCGTTGAAAATTGGTCTAAAACCGCGATTTCTAAATTCGTCAAATCGCCCAAACTCGTGGCGGATAATGGAAAATGCGGTTGTAATTCCGTCATCGCCCAATTTAATCGGTCGGCGTGACGGTCACAGATTTTTAAAATTTCAATTATCGGTTGATTCATTCAGTTCGATTCCTGTTGTTTTGGCGATTTCATAAATGGGTAACGCTTTTGCAGTTTTTGGACGTAAAACCACGTCGATTTTTTGTTCACCCAACGCCGAATGCAACGCGCGTAAAAAGTGTAATTTTGCCAACGCTAATGCCGCGATTTCTTGATTTTCGGGTTCAATATAAAGGTCAATGTCACCGCCTCGTTTGTCATCGTCAACCCGCGAACCAAATAACCAAACCTGCGTCAATTCACCAAAATAACGGCACGCATTTTGGTGAATCGTTTGTTGTTGAAATGGTGTTAAACGCACAACGCTAACTTCCTAAACTCATCCATCGCCGCCGCTTTCACGTCCTCAAAAAAACAATCCTCCCGCCATTTTTGAGGATTCGTTTGAACATAATTTGAAATTTTTACATACGAATTCTCATCCCGAATAATGTGTTCGTGGTAATTACGGAGCCAAATTCTTTTCTCAAAAGATTGCCAATTGTTTTGTCTTACGTTTTTGATGTATTCATTTGTTGTTAATGATTTAAACGCACCAACAATATCACCAATCGTAGGGGCGGGGCTTGTCCCTGCCCTTTTATCAATAAATCCTGCCCTTTTATCAGCAAAAATTTCGCTCATTTCGTTTGTTTCGTTATCAGAAGCAGGGCAACCACAAGGGTTTGCCCCTACCAATTCAATAATCGCGTGAAAATGATTCGGCATCACGATACTTTCATGCAAAACAACTGACAAAAAACGCTGATTTATTTTACGCCACTGATTTTGAATCATCATTCCCGCTTCATTCAAAATCATTTCACCTTTAATAATTTCGCCAAATAACGGCAAACTGTAATGCGTGCAAATCGTCACAAAATATAATCCTGCCTGCGAATAATCGTATCCTTTCAGGCGAATCGAACGGCGATGATGGATGTCTGGGTTGTAGGTCATAATTTTCCGATTTCACATATTTCATATTTCATATTTGGTACGGGCGTACCCTTGTGGTCGCCCTGTCGCCCTGATTACGGGATGTTTGCAATTGATAATTGATAATTTGCAATTGATAAAATGCCGTAATGAGGGCGGGGATAAACCCACGCCCCTACATTCAATCCAATTCCTTGCCCATGCGATATTTAATATCGTAATTGATAATAAAATCCAGCTCTTGTTCGGTAAAGCCATAATGCGCGGCAAGCACTTTGTCTATTTCGTCCATCGTGTTTTTAGACAAAAATTTGTTGTACGTTATCGTTTCATTACTTCCTCGCGTTTTACTGTTTATAACGTAGCGAGTCGAATTTTTTAACAATTCTGTTTCCAGTTGGTTTGACAAATTACTCAATTTTTCAATAAGCTCTTTATCCGTCGGGTAATTAAATTGAAAGCCAAAAATCATGTAATCTTTAAAATTAAACTGGTCGAAATTGATTGTGTAATACCACCAAAACAAGTTTGAATTTAACACCGCCGATATAACTTTTGCATCATATTTACTTTGAAATGCTGCACCTTTATTGCTTAATGAAGTTGTATCAAAAGAGCTGTTTAAAATCGTAACCCAATAACCACCGCCTGCTGTTCTGTAATAAATTTTGTTTTCGCTAACCACTTTTTTGTTTTCAGTTAAATCGCTAATCGGTTTGTGATTCAAATACTTTTCTAATATCTGAACTTCGACGCTTGAACCTATTTTTAACGAATTATTTTGTCGTTGTTCTGATTCCACATAAAAAATACTCGAAAACAAAAAATTCCGTGTTTCTGATTTCCATCGGAAAACTGGCGTTGATAAAGCTGATTTTGTTTCATGTTCTTTGTAGCCGATGAATATCGATAATCGTTGTAAAACTCCGTCAAAAAGAGCAGCTGGACGTTGATGAAAATTTGAAATAAACGACAATGGAACATTTTTTAAAAACTGTTGTAACGTTTCCATGCTTTTATTTGAAAATGCGCTGATTGGAATAATCATTCCAAACAAACCTTTCTTGTTTAGAACTTGATAACTCAATTCCATAACAAAACCATACAAATTCCCACAGCTTTCAGTTTCATAATTTTTAATCAAATAATCGCCTTTCACCTTCGAGTATTCGACATAAGGCGGATTGCCAATAATGACATCGAAGCCGCCGTTATTGATGATATGAAAGAATTCGGTGAACCAATGAAACGGTTGATGCGACGATTTCCACGCGGCGAGTTTTTCGTTATCGATGCCATAATCACGCGCCAAAAAGAAATCTAACGATTCTTTGATTTCAGCCAAACGGTCTTTAATGTTTTGTTTATCGGCGTGCAATCCGACGGAATTATTGAGCAATTGATTTGCTTTATAGCCGCGCAAAACGCCTTGTAATTCTTCAATCATGCCGTCGATTAAAACCATCGAATCATCGACCACCATTTTCACTTGCCCGTTGATGTCGCATTCGATGGCGGATTTAATTTGTTGATGCGTGGTATAACCGATGAGCGTATTGCCGCAACGGATATTAAAATCAATATCGGGCAGTGGTTCTAAACCGAGATTAGGTTTGTCATAATTAGCTTCAGCCATGGCGGCGAGTTTCAAAAACAGGCGTAATTTAGCGATTTCAACGGCTTCGGGCATGATGTCCACGCCGTAAAGATTATTGAGAATAATTTTTTTGTAAATCCAATAAGTGGGATGTTGATGTTTATCGATGTCGGCAACAATGGCGCGAAAATTGGCGAATCTATCGGATTTTGCGTGGTCGATAAATTCGCGCATTCGTTTGATGCAGGTTTCGTAAAGCGGTTCTAAAATGTTGAGCGCGGCGAATAAGAACGCGCCACTTCCGCAGGTTGGGTCGAGAACGGTAATGTTGACGATGGCGTTATAAAACGCTTCAATAAAATCCGAGCCTTCGTAGAATTCGAGTGCGTCTTGGGCGAATTGGCGAATGTTTAAATTGTGGGTAATAAAATCGTTTAATTCGGTTATTTCGCCATTTTCCAATTTTGTTTTGAGTTCAAAATAGCGTTGTCTTCGGGCGATGGTTTCGCGCCAAATTTCGGTTGGCAAACCAAATAATTCGGGGGTGGGCGAATTCCAATCTTTGCGGCGTTCCAACAAGTTTGGCGCGACGTTATCAATGCCAATTGCAATATTTTCAGGAATATCTAAAACGTCACAGCCTTTTTTAACGGCATCGTAAATGTAACGGTCGGGCGATTGTTTCAACAATTGCCACAAACTGCTGTCGGCTTTGAAAGCGATGGCACATTTAGTTTTTACGTTGTCGAACAAAAACGGAATAATGGTGTTTTTGCTGATGTATTCGGTGATGTCTTCTTTGGTGTAATACGCACCCATTGCGGCGCGGTCGTTGATATATTTCTCGAAAATATAACCGATTACGTCGGGATTGATTTCATTACCTTTGGCGTTTGCGCTGTTATCCAAATGCCATTGATATTGGTCGAAGAAATCAAACAATTGCGTGAACGCAGAATCGGCAATTTGAATATCGGCGTTAGCTTTTTCGAGTTCATGAACATCAAACAAACCGCCGTTTAAATACGGCACGTTGCCAATAAGCGCGACGAGTTCTTTATTATTTTTGTGTTCTTTGCCCAAACCGTCATGAAAAAACGCGAGTAAAAAGTTTCGATAAAATGAATAAAATTGATTATCGCCGTGGGCTTTTTGAATCTGATTTAATTTCACGCGCAAATAATTTACGTCGTTATCGAGAAAGCCTTTTTTCTGAATAAAATAAATGAACATCAAACGATTCAACATTAACGACGCATACCAGCGTTGATTATCGGCATTTTCCAAACCGTGAATCAATGCCATAAACGCGGCGTGTTGTTTTTTGAAATGGTCGTAAAACTTTTTAGTGGTTTTTTCGGTATTGCTGTTGAAACTGTTATTGATGCGGTCGGTGACATCGATTAAATGGATGTGTCCTTCCTCGCTCATTGAAAAAAAGATGCCGCGTAATTTTGAGATTAACAAATCAGGTTCTTGATAAATGTGATGTTCAATTTCTTTATATTGAATCGGTTTGTTGAGTTCTTTAACGGCGATTTGCCAGATTTGTTTGTCGGCGTTGAAGTAAATAATCAAATGCTCGTGATACAGCGAACCGATTTTTTGAGCGATGGTTTTTCGTTCAGTCACCGTTGGCAATTCGGTGATTTCACAAATAAAAATTTGAAAGCCACGTTTTTCAGCAATCGCTGTTAAGGTTGCACCACCAATAACAATCGGCTTTGTTAGATTTGTATAATCCCATTCCAATTCATTCAAAAAAAGATTTGAAAAGTTGGCGGCTTGAATGTGTTGGCGGAGTTGGTTCAGATTGAGCATTATTTTTCCTTGAAAGTGCATAAGCTAAAGTGCCTTATCATCGTCTTTAGCAACAGGTTTCGCAAACCGCTGTTTGATTTTCGTCCACAAAGATTCTTTCTTTTTCGGTTTTGAACCGATGATAATGCGTTGGAATTTCTCCGCGCCGAAAATGGAATTATTGTTGTTTTTGTTCAATTTACTGGCATCGCCGAAAATGCTCCACGCAATGTTTCCAATGAAAAACACGATGGCAAATGAACCCAAAATTGCGGCTAATTTGTACCAAATCGACAATTTTTTGAACGTTTCAAAATCAGGTTTTAAAACGTCTTCAATTTTAGTTTCAACACCTAAACCAAGCGTCGCTACGCTGTGCATTTCAGAATGTAAAAAACCGTTATTCGCCACACTTTTGGAATAATCTTTGTGGCACAACGATTGCCCACACGTTTGCGAAAGATGCGCGGAATTCACCGACGATTCTGAATCTTCATCACGTTTAATGCCATGATGCAAACCTGTTGGCGCGTGACATTCAACACACGATGCGCCCGCTAAATTTCCATCCGCTAACAAACGCCCGTGCAAGGTTTTATCGTAACTTTCGGTTGAATGAATAAACGCCAAACTGACCGCTTTTTTCTCTTTTGTTTGTAGGTTTTCTTGCTCGACTTTCGCCATTTTGTCGATGTTACCGTGACAATCCATACAAATTTTATTCGACACGTTTTTATTCAAATGATTGCCAATATAACGGCGCAAAATGTGACCGCTGAATTGATTTCGCCACGCCTCGCCTTCATGACACGTTCCGCATTCTGCGTCATTGTGAGAAAATTCGGCTTTGAATGCGTCCATTTGTGCGGCGGCAATATACGGCGCGTTATCGTGACAACGCCGACACGATGGCAACGGCGAATCCGTATTTTCTTGAATGCGATTTCCCGCCGCAAAATCTTTCGTTAAACCTTTGCCGTGCGCGGATTTTTCAAACTCTTTGGCAATATCTTTGTGCGTGAATGCTTTACCGTTTGAAGGTTCTTTGACGTGGCAACTTTCGCCACAATCGACCAAACCGTCTTTTTCTTCATGAGGATAATCGGTGATTTTTCGATGACAATCTTTGCACGGAACCGAACCATGTAACGAGCCGTAATAATCGGATTTCAAAATCGAAGCCGAACGAATTTGCCCTTGTTTATCGATATATTTCAAATCGGGTAAACCGTGGCACGAAAAACAACCATCCGGATCGGGCTGGCGTTTATCAGCAAATGCGGCGTTGCAAAAAATGAGCAATATCGCCAAAAAGAAAAATTTAAAACGATTCATCAATGCACAACCACCACAATCGTAATAATCGCCGTAAAACCAAGAGCCATCGACGCATTAAATACGCGCTTCCACGAAATGGTTTGAACGGGCGTGACTTTCGGTTCAAAACGCGGTTTGAACGTCACCACTTGCCAATCGGGGTCGGGGAAAATTTCCGTGCCTTTTTTCACGCGCTTCGGTTCTTTGTGGCGCGAGGCGGTTGTCCATTCGATGGCGTTCCAATCGCACACATCGACGCATTCGTGACAATCCATGCACGATGATTGTTCGACGGTGGCGACTTTATCAACCATTTTTATCGCGCCACACATACAATTTCTCGCGCAAACATTGCAACCGGTGCAACGTTCTTTGGCGACGCGAATGCGGTGCGTGCTGCGAAAACGTGAGCCAAAACTGTTCACAATTCCATCAATCGCGCCAATCGGACACATGAATTGGCAATACGCGCGTCCTTTACTAGAAAAAAATCCGAGCAATAAAAGCAACGATAAATTCACCAAACCTACCGCTGAAAAAATAAATGCTAAACCACCTGCGCCGCCTGACATTGCTTCGACTAAACGCGGCACGGTAACGAAATTACACAGCGTACACGCGCTCACCCCGATTGCTGGCAGAACGATTAAATACGTTCCTAAATAGCTGTAACGGATTTGAAATTGCGGCAACCAACGGTATTCGATTTTCCAACGGTCGTTTAATAATCGGCTGACTAATTCACTAAATCCACCGACTGGACATAAATAACCGCACCAAATCCGTCCAAAAAATAACGTCGTCAGCAAAATCAAACCGAACGCAATCACGCCAATCATGGCAGCTGAAACGTGCGTGGCAAAATCATTGAGCGACATATTCGGAAAATACAAATAAAACCGCCGCATACACAAACGTCCGCATAAATCGCTGTTTCCCGCGAGTTTTGGCAAAATGGCGAGCGGCGTTAAAAATAAAATGCAGGAAATAAAAATGGTGCTGTAACGAAAACGTTGAAATTTCGGAACGTCGTTCCAACGTTGCAAAGCGGTTTTAAAGGGATTTTTCATTGTTGTGTCTCGAATTCATGACAACTCAAACACAACGTGCCGTCTTTTGCAGGCAGCCGTAATAAAACTTCATTTTTAAGGTGTTGATAAGGCGGCAACGTCGCGGCAACTTTTTCTAAACGGTCGTGTTTATCGGCTTCCATAATTTCGCTCCAACTGTGTTTTTCATATTCCACGCCTTTTTTAATATCGCCATTAACTTGATTGCTGGCAGGATTTTTTTCGCCTAAAACGCCTTTCGCGTGTGGCGAATGACAGGTCAAACAAAGCACTTCATCATTTTCGGAAAGCGGCAAATGCACACCTTGTTCATCTTCTGTTTTTTTCAAACGCGCTTTCATATTTTTCGCGGAACTTTTCGATTGTTCTAACGTTTTCAGATTTGCGTCGGTGTGTTCAACGGCATTGAAATGGGGCGTTTTTAAATGACAACCCACACACACTTTTTCAGGCGGCAAACGCAAATGCGTGTCCACTAACGGGCGTGATTTGTCGCGCTGTTCGTTGATTTCACTATGACAAAACAAACAGTTTTCTTTTTTAATCGTGCCGTCATCGTTGAGCATCAAATGAATGTTTGGGCGTTCATGCGCTTTTTTATCGTGGCAATTTGAGCAAAACGTTTCTAATTTTTTGTAACCGTCTTTGCGTAAAAAATCAGGCGCATTTTTGTCGATTTTGTCGTAAGGCGTTTCAGCGATTTTTTCTAAACCATGACACGTTTCACAACCGATTTTGCGCCCTTCTTTTAAAACAAATTCGGCGGACGGTTGCATTTCATCAAGCAATTTCACATCAACGGCGTGATGCAAATCGGGCAAATGTTTCGATTGTTTATAGGATTGCGTTTGCCAATCGGTGGATTCGTCGGCAAAAGGCGTTGTACAAATCAACAAAAGAAAAAACCAGATTTTCATAAGCCTTTCTGCACCCGTTCGCCGTGATTGTGGCAGGTCACGCAATCCGAACCATTGTTAAAATGCACGCCGCTCAAACCGTTGCCCGTGTCGATTTCACCGCCGTCAGAAACCGTTTTCATGTTGTGACACAACGCACAAAGTTGGCTGTAATTCGTATCGTTTTCGAGTAACTTCACGCTGTAAGGTTTGCTGCGAAATTTAGAATTGAGCAAAAACGCGCCTTTGCGTGAATTGTCGATAATCAAACCTTTATTTGTCGTGCCGTGCATCGTGTGGCAATCATCACAATCGACAACGGTTTTATAGCTGTAGCCGTCACGCAAACCGTTATAAATTCCATCACCTAAACCTTCTGGAACGCCGTGTTTATCAATTTTTCGATAATCATCTTCAGCCGCAATGGATTGGTCGCGTCGTCCCGCATGAATAATCGGATAATTCGTTTGTTGATGATTTCGATTGTGGCAGCGCAAACAAAATTCGTTTTGGTCTTTGTAAGCAAATCCCCCCTGCCCCCCTTCAAAAATGGGGGTATTTTTGGGCTTATCGTTAAACATCGTTAAATCAATGTTCAATTCAAATTTGCCATTCATATTCGACGCGGCATGACAAACAACGCATTGCCGACTGGTCGTGGGCAAATCTTTCGACGCATCAAAATCGTGTCGATGTTTTCCCGTTCGCATCGGATTCGCGGGCATATCTTGCGGATTGTGACAAACCAAACATTGCGGCTCGGTTTTCTTCGCGCCGTTATCGCCGTGACAACCTGTGCAAGTGACGAATTTCTTTTTATCCACAATCGCTTTCGTTTTCGGCACGGTTTCATGCAAACGTTGCAGCGCGTGACAACTTTGGCACAGGCTTTTCCCCCACGCGCTACCCATTCCGTGCGACGGCGTTAAAATCAAGCTGCCATTTTGCGAAATTATTTTCGCGTGAATCGGCAGCACGAAAATCAGCAAAATCACAAAAATCAGACTTTTAACGTGTCGCATGGCAATCACTGCAATAATTTTCATTGTGGCAACGTCCGCAACGTGCCGAATCAAAACGCGCTTCCAAACCGTGCAACGTTCGATAGCCCAAAGGATGATAACCCGCGCCAGACGTGTCACGACGCAAATGACAATCCGTGCAAAAATTCACGTCTAAATGACAGGTTTCACAATACTTTTCATTGCCTCGCGCGGCTTCGTTGTGATGATTTTTGTAATCAAATTTGTGGTCAGGCGGTTGAATGCGCTCTTTATCCGTGTGGCAAACGTCGCAACGCCACGGCGCACGCTGTTCGTCAACGTGGCAACTGTGACAAATTGGTTTTAACGCTTCATTTGCAATCACGGTTAAATTTTTCAATTTTTTAATGTCCACCACATTTGATTTTGCATAAGAATGACACAGCAAACAGCTGTCACCTTCTTGTTTCATCACGTCTAAATGCGCGTTGTGCGGATAATGCACGTCGGATTTTTGATTGCGTTTTTCCCACCAAGAATTATCAGTTTTTGCATCCATCGCAAACGCCGTTCCTGTCAAAACGAATAAAATAATCAACCAAAAGGTGCGGCAAATCATGGTTTTTTCGCCTGAAAATAATCGAAATAATAAGTGAGTTGCATCGAACCTAGATATTCATTAGTGAGTTGTGAGTTGTTGATATAACTGGCTTTCACCGCAACCACCCAATTATTTTTAATCATCGTTTGCCATTCGGTTTCAATGCCTGTGGCAAAATTTTTGCCGTATAAACTTTTTTCTTCATCTCGAAATGCTAAATTTACGCTGTAACGATTTTTGCTGTCGAGCGCGTGCGTGTGCGAAACGTAAAAACTGGTCGCAAATTCGCCGCTGTTTAATTCCAAATAATCAACCGTGCCTTGCCAAGTGATATTCGGTTTGAATTGATAACTCATGCTCGCATTCGTGCCTTTTCCGTCGTAACCCGTGGGACGATTTGCCACTTGAACGCCTGCCGAATAACGCAAATCACTCGAAAAACGATGCTCCACCGAACCGCGCCAAATTTGCTGTTCACCCAGCGCGTAAGCCGAATAAAAGCGGTCTCGAAAGGTGACATAAGGTTGAACGGGTCGGTACGCTTCGTAATAATTCCTCAGCCGCACATTTTTAAAAACATCCCACCACGCATCAACAAACACATTTTCGAGCCGATTTTTTTCACTCGCGTAAGAACCTTTGAGGTAAATTTCAAACGGCTTTTTTTCACCCAATAAATTGCCTGTCAAATGCGTCGCGGCGTTGTAACGATAGGTCGTCAGCGTGCGTTTTTTCAGCGTTTGCGTTGGCATTCCTAGCACGTCGAAATTTGCGTTTGTTGCGGCTTGATTTTCAACGGTTGTCGCTTCAATCGGTTGCGGCGTTTCAATTACGTCGAAATTTTCGTTGACCAAACTTTCGTTAAACGCAGGCGTAAGCAAATTAAATTCGGGATTGATAGCAGGCGTAATGATTTCTTCGGCGATGGTTTCGGGTGTTTTCGTCACAGGCAAAGTCGGTTGAATTACATCTTGTAAAAAGGTTTCGTTACGCTGAACCGCTTGCATTCCAACGCGAAAATCCGTTTTTTCAACTTTAAACCACGACGTTGAAAAATGGGGTTCTAAATTCAACGCGCCTTCAATGCCGCCAACTAAATTACCGCGCAACGATTGAACGTGATCAATTTGCAACGGTCGTCCGCCATAAATTTCAAGGCTTAACGGATTTGAAAACTGATATTTCGCCGTCGCACCATCCACTAAATACAAGCCTAAATTATCGCTTTTTTCAAACCGTCCGCCGCGCAACGTCACGGGTAAAAACTCAAAACTCTTTTCGGCATACGCTTGATAAAGCTGTTGTTTATCGCGATAAATATCCGTGCTTAAACGACTGACCGCGCTAAATTGTGCGTTTAATTTTTGATTCGGATTGTTATAAACCAACGTCCCCCACGCTTCGCCCGTGTAATCGCCGTCTTCCATGTTGTAACGATTATCGGTTTGTAATTTTGTTCGCACCGAGCCGCGCCAACTGTCGTTTTGGTCAGAAGCGAACGAACTTGTGGCAAACAGCAAAAAAGCAAATCCCCCAACCCCCTTCAAAAAGGGGGCTTTTTTATCTCCCCCCTTTGAAGGGGGGCGGGGGGGATGTGCTTTAATCATTTTTGGTACGAATCTCAAACGGTTCAAGACCTTGCTCACGTTTTTCACGGTGTTTTTTCAACGCCAAACCCGTAAAAGTCGCCACTGCAATAATGCAACTTCCGCAACCTGCACACGTTCCAATTTTCGGCACGGTGCAAGCGGTCGCCAGCAATCCCTGACTTAATGCCACGCCCGAACCCGTCAACCACGGCAAAGTTTGAGCAATTAAATCGGACGCTTTCATTTTTTCAAATCCACTAAAACCGCACGTTCTGGCAGTTGCGACAGCGACAAAATAACGTAAGTTGATTTCACCGCGATAATTTCAGCAGGAATTTTGGTTGTCGGTGGATCGATAATGTTACCGCTGACCAAATTCACGGCAAATAATCCGACCTCATTCGGCGTGGTGGCGTAACCGTTGTAAGGCAATTTTAAAAAGAGTTTTTCATTATTCATCGAACAAATTAACTCTGGATTCAAACAGCGCGAGCCAAAATAAAACACCGAACTGGACACTTCACCTTGTGGCAACGTCCCGACTTTTTTATTGCCTGTAAACGCAAACGCCGTCCAATCCGACGCGATAATTTCAAAACGATAATTCGACAAACTCGCTTTGTTTGAATTGGTGTAATTCGCGGCGAGCCAAATGTTTTTGACGTTATCGCCCGTCATTGGATTTTTAAACACAAAGGCTTTTCGTGTTAATTGCGCGGTCAGTATTGTTTTTGCATCCGAATCCAAATCTTTCAGAATTTCGTCACGCGCCACCACTTGAAACTCGCCCGAAATCGCGTTGATTTTGTTGCTTTGCAATTGTGACGTGAACGGATTTAATTTTGTTTCGTATAAAACATCATCGATATTCTCGACAATTTTGCCGTCGTCCGACAGCTTGAAATAGGGCATCGCTAATTTCACCACGCCTTCTTTGATAAGTTTGGGATACGCGGTTTTGTCGTTCAATTCAGCGACAACGCGGACGTTATCTTTTCCTAAAATTCCAATCACCGCCGAATTGATTGAACCGTTACGTTTTCTATCGTGACAATCGGTGCAAGGCATCGTGTCTGCGACGGGGCGTGTGTTATGGCTGATCAAATACTCGTTCGTTTCTGTCCAAATCATTTGCGAATTTGGCTTTTGAAAACCTTTCGCTTTGAGCAAATCATCAAATCGCGTTTTTAAATTTTTCACGTCTTGATAACTTTTCGGTTCGCTATCCACGCCGTTGGTAATTTCCAAACGTTCAGCTCGCGTCAAAACACGCTGATTGGTGCTATCAATCCAATAATAACGGCTCGCGGGGGTGTAAGGCATGATGCGAGATTTACCATCTTCGGACGGACGATAACGAAAACGCGGCTTGAGCGGTTTATCTTGATACGCCAATTTTGTAATGTGGCACGTTTGGCACGCGACGGCGTTGAAATGTACTTGTACCGTGCGATTGAGCGTATTTTCTGCATAACCTGCCATGTCGCCACGATTGCGCCACAATTCACGATGCGCGTCTAAAATTGTTGATAAACCCGAATGTGGCAATGCAGGTTTTTCAGTGCTTCCGTACGTTTTGCCACCGTGACAATGTTCACACGAAAGCGGTTTCGGCTGATTATTCAAATCACGGCGCACATCTTCATCTGAAAACCCCGTTAAAAATTGATGGTCTGCACTCAAATCCAAGGCTTTGTTGTAATAATTTTTAGCGTGACAAGAATTACAATTTTCAATCGAACGCGCTGTGCCTTTTTCCGTCCAAGATTTGCCTTTGTGAACATCGTCTTTCGCATCAATCACATTGGTTTCGACTTTTGCCGCGTCACCAAAACCATAAAACCCGCGCCGTTGTTCGCTGGTTGAATGGCACAACATACAATTTTCGCTTGCTGGAAATCGCAACATCGGAATTTGCGCGTCGCCGTTTGCATTAAAAGCCGCTTCGTTCCATTTCAAAACAGGTTCAGCATTGGCGGGTGTTTCCAGCGTTAAAAGATTTTGACCCTCAGCGTTATCAGGCGACATATTTAAAAACGCTAAAATCGCCGAATTCGCGTAACGAAACCAACCGTTTTTAATCATTTGCAAATTGCGCTGCGTTTTCCATTCCGAAACGGGACGTTTGAATTTAGATAAATCCGCGTGACACGCCAAACAATCGGGTTCAATCACACCGCTTTTTTTCCAATCCCATTGTTCGAGTTTTTTATTATTCCACTCGAAATAATCACCGTCTAAAAATGAAATCGCATTTTCAGGTTGTTTGTCGTAACGTTTTCCAGAACGGTCTTTTTCAGCGAAACCGCCACCCGTGTGACATTCTTCACAATTTTTAATCAAACCGACCGCGCCGTAATCTAAAAAGTCCGCTTCTTTTATCGTTGTTTTTTTACTGAGCCACGAAGGATTATTGCCATTTTGACAACTGTAACCACCGAAATAAGCGGGCGAAGTCAACGCCGCTAAACCACGTTTCAAACCAAATTTATCGTCGCTTTCATCGCGTCCCATTTCAAAATGATAAGCGTGTGAAATTTTATCGATGTCGTGACAACCCACGCCACCGCCACAACTGGTGCGGGTGCTGTACGGTTTTTGAGAATCTAAAACGTGCGTGCTATTTTCATCGAGCAACGGAATTGCAGGGTGAATCGAGGGCAAATCAACGGTATTGCCAATGACGGCATTTGTTGTAGGAATTGTAGGCGTTATCGTTGATGGTGTAGATATTGGCACAATAGGTTTTGTTATGACGGGAGTCGGTTCAGGCTCATAAGTGTACACAGGCGTATATTCAGACATATCTTCGCCGTCATCCGCCCACACGTTAAAAATAGGCAACATGAAAAATAGAATTGCGAAAAAAATTTGCCGAATAGCCGAGCGCATTAAAACCTGTTTGATAAAATAAAAAGTGAATTAAAGCGATAACAGCAGGTTTTAAACCAAAAAAATAAAATATCAACTAAATCAATAAGAAATAGTTGTTTTTAGCGATAAAAAAGGGCATTTTTTATGTTCAGTGCGGCATATCGCTTATATTTTAGAAAGCTTAGGTGATATGCCGCTATGTAAAAATCGTGAACGAAATACTGTCATAATTGCGGTGTACTTTACCGTTTAGCGCAAAATTTAATCTGCCTTAAAATTAAACTAGCGTTTTATCCAATGAATTTGCTTTTCTCATTTTTTTAGATGATGCAATTGGCGGTCTAGCTCATGATAGCTAAAAAATATCTGATGCGGAGTTTACTAAACCTAAGTCTGTTTTTTGTTTTTTCTGATGTTTACGCAGACCCGAGTGATGTCGCAACTATTGAGCAAGTAGCAACTGATTCGTTTTATGACGGATATACTGGCATTAGGACGACGGTCATCAAGCAAGAAGGCGATACGAATTACGCTGAAGTAAGCAATCTCGGTAATAACAAAATTGATGTTGGGCAGTATGGAACACTACAAGAATCAAGAGCTTTTGTCATTGGCAATGGAAACTTGGTCAGTACGACCCAAGCGGGCATCAATAATGACAGTGTTACGTTAGTGAATGGTGGGAATAACAAAGTTGACTTGTTGCAATCAGGTAACGGCGATAGTTTGAATACCACCATCGAAGGAAATAACAATGTCATAACAGCGTCACAAATTGGCGATAATCTTAGTTACACTTTAAACTTTAACGGGAACAATGTAGGGCTTACCATTATCCAGCACGGAATGTGATGCTGGACGATTTAATATTCGTCACTTGACGACAGTTTGTTTATTATTTTTTGTCTTCGGACAACAATGGAGTACGACATGAAAACACGTATCTTAGTATTAGCTATTTTGGCTACATTAAGCACTGGCGCGTTGGCAGCAAGTGGAAACACAGCAGCTTCTGTTCAAACCGGCAACAACAATAAAGTTGTCACCACTCAAGTCGGCAATTCAAATGCTGCAACAGTCAACCAAAGCGGCAATCTCAACAAGTCTACCCTAACTCAAACGGGTGACAGTAACATAGCTAACGTCACGCAAAGCATCGGTGTAGGTGTAACGCCAGCGGGGCTTTTTAGCAATGTATCAACTGTTGATCAATCCGGTGGCAATAACAACACAGTTAATGCCACACAAACGGGTGACGCGAATGCCGTTACGACTACTCAAGTCGGCAACACAAATGCGTCAACTTCTGATCAAACGGGCGATACGAACACAACAACCGTTGGTCAAACTGGCGATACGAACAGCGCGACAGTCACACAAACAGGTAATAGTGATATTGCGTCAATTACTCAAACGGGTAATAGTGACACCGCCACAATCAGCCAAACAGCTGGTAATGGTAACAGTGCCACAATCAGCCAAACAGTTGGTGATGGCAATACCGCGTCAATTACTCAAACGGGTAACAGTAACACTTCTGAAATTATTCAAATCGGTGCAGGTAACACGGCAAATAACACCCAACTTGGTGATGGTAATACCTCTTCAATCACTCAAGATGGTTCGCTTAATACTGTCAACGCAACGGGTGGCGATATACTTCTTGTTGTTCAAACAGGTGATAGCAACACCGTGACAGATACCAATGGTCATTCATTAACGATTAACCAAGATGGTAATTTGAATACTGCCTCATTGTCAGGCGGTAGTGGTACAGTTTCTATCGATCAAACTGGTAACAGCAACAGCGCAATCGTTGTGCAATAAATGTTTGAATCGCTTTGGCTGAATGGCTAACCTGGATTTGTGAAAAGACAAGTCTGGGTTTTTTTTTGAGGACAACCTATGAAAACGCCAGTGTACAGGAGACTTTCATCATGAACTCTCGACAAAATTTAACGCACTCAGTGACGATTCCCGTTCAATTTCGGCGTACCGAGCATCATCTTATTCTGGTCGCAAGTCACGCATATTGGAAGGAGCGGTTATGCAATGCCATTAGTAGTAAAGAAATACTCGATGTAAATGAAATAGTGAAAGACGATTCCTGTGATTTAGGGCATTGGTTGCGTAGTGTCGAACAACATCCGCACATTACTGAGTTGCAAAGTTATCGTGATTTAATAAGTAAAAACGTCGAATTTCATATTCAAGCCAGCAAAGTGGCTAAACACATCAATGCCAGAAATTACAGCGCAGCGTTACGATTAACAGGATGCAAATCAGCGTTTGAATATTCGTCTACTGCCGTTATTTTGGCAATTTTTTGCTTGAAAAAAGAAGCCACAAAACTACACTAAACGCACAATTCAATCTGTCATCACTTTTTAGCTAGGGTTATAAAAAGTTAGCTTATGTTGGCGTTTTGGATACTATGACACAACTATTTACTCATCTTTAACTTGCGACAATTTACGCTTGAACCGTGACGTTAAAAATTATAACGCGCCGAAAATTGTAGGCGTTGCAAATTACCATTACGACCGTCTATCAACTCACGATTCCCGTAACTGTATTCCACACCAAACATTGCCTGATTGATGGGACTCCAAAGTAAATTGGCATTAACTGACTGCGTCTGTTGATTTAACACAGGGTTAACATAATCTGCTTGATCTGCCTGTGTCAAACCGTAGGCGGCAGTAGAGCGCCATTGTTTGCTCCACCAATGTTGATAAGAAAACATCGCTCCGTAAGTGGTCACTAAGTCAAGATTACCGCGCATATCTAATGAAGCGTCCGCAAAAGTATTGCTCGCCGTAATATAACGTGCATCGCCATTGCCGTAATGGGTCATAAAACGAATATTGTCGAGGCCGGTAGTGGTGATTTTTCCCGACAGATTGACCGCCCTGCCCCACGTTTCTTGTTGAAAACCACTGTTATTGGTGTAACGAATCTGTCTGCCTATCGTCGCAAGAGAGACATTGCCCCATTCAGGCGTGAAATTGATACGAGCAATTAAATCGGGATAACGATCCGCGTTAGGCGAGGTGAAATAAGCATCCGTATTAGGACTGGTCGCACCAGCACCCGCATTCGCATTCGAGGAATCAAATCGAGGATCAACCCATAATCGGCTGCGTGGCGTTTCTAACGCCATTTGTAATTCCATCGGTGTACCCGCCCATGAAAAAGGCTGCGTCCAACGTACTAAAGGTTGCCGTAACGGACCGATTGCGCCGGACGATCCACCGGCATCTAAAGTATCTGGCAATGAGGACACATTCAAAAAAGTCGTCCACGTTTGCCCTGCCAAAAAGTTCCCCATCGAACCGTAAGCATGGCGTAAACGGGGGGTATAAGTAGAAGTCCCTGCATCACCTAAAAAATCTATTTCCACATAAGTGTTAATATCGCCAAAGGAACTGGGCGTAAAAGATTTAAGCCATAAGCGGCTTTCTTTGGCATGAAAAGTCACCTGACTATGTTCACCCGCTGCGCCGATTGGAATTTGTGACGGTAAAAATAGTTGGTCACCAAGGCGGTCACGCCCTGCACTAACGTTATTAAGTAACACGTCAGCTTTGATATACCCACCCATTCCCAACGAAGTTTCCGTACCGGGTATTTTAAAAGTTCCTTTCACATCGCCGACAGTCACAGCCGCTGGCAAAGGCATTTTGCTGGACAAATTTTCAGAAGAAACGGGAACATCAACAACGACAGGGTTGATTGGCTGTGGCTGAACAAAATTAGGCTTACCATTGACCTCTTGCTTGTTGACTGTTTGCAACTGTTCTACATGATATTGCAGACGTTCTTTTTCCAACTCGTTAATTCGAGCATTCGATTGTGTTACCTGACTTTTTAAGTCTTTTAGTTGAGCATTCATTTCTTTGAGTAACCGCTGCACATCATCTTTTGCCCAACTCGCTTCGCTCAAAGAACACAATAACAGCGTCAAAAAAATACGATTGGAATTATTCATCATCTTTTCCCCTCGTCAGTTTTTCTAAATAAAGCATGGCAAGTGGTACACGTCGTATTGAGTTGATGCAATGTATCGTCGATGGAATCCGTATGATTTAGACTGGCTTGCTTGTACAACAGCTGACTTTGTTCATTAAGTTGGCTTGCTAGTGTCAAAAAAATGGTTTGATCTCTGGGTGATAATGACAAAGTGGGCAGTTTAGCGATAATTGAAGCCACTGTTTTTGATAAACTTTGCGCTTTGTTTGCAATGTGTTGAGCATATTTGCGCCGTTCGCTGTCCAGCTGCGTTTCAGTCATAAAACGCTCACTCATCAAACTATCCATCTTGTCCATCATTTCGCGTAATTGTGCATCATGAATAGCGTGTGATTCAATTGTTTCGGATTCGCTGCGATTGCTGTCATTGAGCGATTGATGTTGCGTTTGAGAACAGGCCGTTAACAATAATCCTGTCACGCTCAATATTAGAAAATAGGATTTTCTTTTTTTCATAAGTCTCACTCAGTATATTGTGTTTATTTTTCGAAAAATTCACCATGATTTTGCCTTAAATAAAGTCAGCAAATATCATACCTTTTACCTATGAAGGTTTAATAATAACGAGTTGCGGATATTGTTAACTCAATACAAAAAAATACTTAAAAAACTTGGTTTTCGTTTTTTAATGTTACTTTTTAGCGTTTCAGCACGCGCAGATTAGAGGGAAGTATCATGAAAAATTATAGATTGCAGCTTCTGTTTCGCACCCCTTTTGACTAATTTTTGAACCACTAAACTGCCAATCATATCGCCTTCCACATTCGCCGTGGTGCGGAGCGTGTCTAACACTCTATCAATTGGCAACAAAATTGCGATGGCTTCCGCAGGTAAACCGACGGATTGCAACACCATCACCATTGTGACCATGCCCGCGCTAGGTATTCCGGGTGCGCCAATCGCGGCAAACATCGCCGTAAACAGCACAATCAATTGCTGCGTAAAATTCAACTCTATTCCCACCAGATTCGCGACAAATAACGCCGCAGCTGCTTCATAAAGTGCCGTCCCGTCCATGTTGACGGTTGCGCCCAACGGAATCACGAATTGTGCGATTTCTTTCCGAACGTGCAAATTATGTTCCGCGCACCGCAACGTAATCGGTAACGTCGCTGAACTCGAACTGGTCGCAAACGCCGTTAATAACGCTTCTCTCGCACCGCGCCAAAAACGTAACGGTGTCATGCCCGTCACCAAATATAAAATCAGCGGCAATACAATCACGCCATGCACTAACGTCGTACCAATGACCACCGCAACAAATTTTCCTAGCGTCGCCAACAACGACACATCTTGTGTCACCACCAATTTAATCAGCAACGCCATAATCCCAAACGGCGCAAGCGTCATAATCCAGCGCACCATTTGCATCACGATTTCGAGAAATTCTTGTAACAGCGTGAGAATGTTTTTATAGCGTTCGCCGCCAATGACTAATGCCACACCTAGAAATAACGCGAAAATCAACACCGCCAACACGTCACCTTGCGCCAACGCCGCAAACGGATTCATAAATAAACCGTGCAGAAAATGGGTGAAAAAATCCGCCGGACTTTGTTGCTGTGCTTCAAAATGGCTCATCGCATTTTGGAACATATCCAAATGCAGCCCTTGTCCTGCGTGAAAAATTTGATTCGCCACCAACGCCAACACAATCGCAATCGTCATCGAAAACACGAAAAAACCAAGCGTATAAATCCACACGCGATGAATTTGTTTATGGGCTTGCAAATTCGCCACGCCCACCGCAATCGAGGTAAATACCAACGGAATCAACACCATTTTGAGTAAATCAATAAACAACGTGCCAACTAAATTGGCAATGTATAAACTGGTTTGCGTGGTCGTGGAATCTTTGCCCATCGACAATAAACCGAAACCGAATACCACGCCTAAAAATGCACCGAGTAAAATTTGTGTGTTGAGTGACGGAAATTTCATCCTAACCGATCCGCTTAATTTGTGCCAAAACGTCTTGCGCGTGACCGTCGTGTGTGATGCCGTACATCACATTTTCGAGCAAACCCGCTTTGTTAATGATGAACGTCGAACGTAAAATCGCCATACTTTTCACGCCATTTTTTTCGCGTTCACGCCACACGCCGTAACGTTCGCAAACTTCGCCGGTTGTGTCTGCCAACAATTCAACTTTCAAACCAAACTTATCAATAAACGCTTGATGACTTTCGCACGAATCTTTGCTCACGCCAATAACAACGGTATCGTGAGCGGAAAATTCAGCCGCTAATTTTGTAAAATCATTGGCTTCAATCGTGCAACCGGGCGTGTCGTCTTTGGGGTAAAAATAAAGCACCACGTTTTTTTTACCTAAATAATCGGCTAATTGAACGGGTTTATTTTGTTGGTTTATCGAAACGAATAACGGCGCGATTTGGTGATTTTCTAACATGATTTTCATCCTAATTTCAAAAGTGATATTTTTTTAAAAAGGCGGCGACTTGAGTTTTAATCGCGGCTTTGAGTTGCAAACTGTACTGATAAATTGCCGTGTGGTGAATGACTTCATGCGCCCAATGCAACACGCCGCTAATGGCGTTATAAATTTGGGCAAACCAACCGAACGTTAATAATGCCAGTTTGACTAAACGAAAAATGCGGGCAATCAATAACGTGGTGAATAATTTCACCGCAATTTCAACCAAAATGCCTTGAAGAATCGCGCCGTGTGCCAACAAAACCACGGCAAGAATGTTAAACGGCGTGGCAATAATTAGCGGAATTAAAAATGTCAGCAGAGCTTGTTTCGGGGTGGCACTTAACAGCCAATTATCGAACTTTTCTAAATGTAAAATTCGGGAAAACCATTGTCCGGCAATCGCCAGCGCGTCCCACAGCCATTCTTCGAGAATGACCAGAATCGCAAAAATAGACAGCAGTAATTTTTTAATCACGCGTCCACTCCCTTACCATTCCAACACATTCCACATATTCACATCCGCGCCACGATCCATTTGATTACTTCGCACATCCATTTTGCCGTCGCCGTCCGTATCGTGTAAATAATACGGCAAACCCACGTCAGGAATGATTTTCACCATATACAATTTGCCGCTGCGCCGATATTCCTGAATCGTTTTTTTACCTTTGCGAATAATCGTGATGTCAGGTTCTAAGGTTTCACCACTTTTCACCCGCGCCGGCGATTCGGGAACATCGGGTACATTTTCCAAACGGGGCGGCGCGTCGTCTTCAACGGCATAGCTGACAAATGGTAACAGCAATAAATAGATGAGCAGTAAACGGCGCATAATTTTTCCTTTTTTGAGAGAGTAGAATCTGTTATTGATTGAAGTGAGCGTGGAGCAAATCCCCCTGCGGCTATCATCGCCTCTCCCTTCAAAAAGGGGGAAAAGACGGTAAATCAAAAGCCGTTGCTTTTTAATCTTTCGCCCCCTTTTTGAAGGGGCAGCCCGATAGGGCTGGGGGATTTGCTTTAATCCTGCGTCACATCAATTATTAAATACATGCGCCATTTTCGTCGCTTTCGTTTTTAAATAATCCACGTTATCGTCATTTGACGGCACCACCAGCGGCAACCGCCCGACCACGTTAATGCCTAACGATTTCAATGCTTCAATTTTGGCTGGATTATTGGTTAACAACGCCACCGAACGAATGTTTAAATCGTTCAAAATAGCTGCCGCCACACTGTATTCGCGCTCGTCCGCTAAATAGCCTAACGCTAAATTCGCGTCTACTGTGTCGAGACCGTTATCTTGCAAATTGTAGGCTTGCAGCTTGTGAAACAAACCAATGCCGCGCCCTTCTTGACGTAAATAAATCACCACACCACAACCCGATTTTTCAACATATTGCATCGCCCGCGCCAATTGTTCGCCACAATCACAGCGCCGCGAGCCAAAGACATCGCCGGTCAAACATTCCGAATGTACCCGCACCGGCACATTTTCCTGTTCGGCAACGTCGCCTTTCACTAACGCTAAATGCTCTTTTTCATCTTGATTGGTTTGATAATAATGCAGCACAAACTCGCCGTTTTGCGTGGGTAATCGAGTTGTTAAAGTCGTTGTTAATTCTAAATTCACGTTTTGGTTTTACCTAAAAATGACATGATGCTGGTATTGTAGCGGTTGACGGTTATTTTAGCCTAAAACAGCAGGCGGAAATAACAATCTGAACGCCGTACCTTGACCCAACGTGGAATCGACCAAAATATGCCCGTGTGAATGATGCACCATACCGCTCACGGTTGATAAACCTAACCCCGTCCCTTCGCCCACTTGTTTAGTGGTGAAAAACGGATCAAACATGCGAATAATGGTTGGCGGTTCAATGCCCGTGCCGTTATCGGATAAACTTAATTCGATAAAATCGCCTTCCAGTGTTTCCGCGCACGCCACACACTGCGCCTTCAAATTCATCACCTTATTCAATGAAATCGTAATCACGCCGCCGTGTTTTTTCATGGCATCGCGGGCATTAACCGCTAAATTAGTGAGAATTTGATGTAAATCCATTACGTCAATTTGAACGGTGTCGTCACAATGTAAGGCGACTTCCAATTTGATTTGACTGGTTAACGCGGGCTGTAACATCGTTACGACTTCGGCGATTACTTCGGGCGTGGGCTTCACATTCATGCCTTCTTTTTTTGCCTCTTGGCGCGAATACGCCATCATTTTTTTAATTAACGTCACGGCGCGTTGTCCGGCAATATCAACTTGTTTAGTGTTGTATTTCAATTCCTCGCACAATGTTTCATTCGTCATTTCGGCACTGATATATTTATTCAGTTCGTTATAACCCAACATACACGCCAAGATATTATTGAAATCATGAGAAATGCCCGAAGTCAGTCGTCCAATACTTTCGATTTTTTGCATTTGATTCACTTGAAGACGTAACGCTTCTTTTGCATCGTTAGCCAACGCCAATTCGGCAGCTCGCTTTTCTTTTTCGAGGTTTTGCCGAAGAAGTTCCTCATTGGCGGCTTTGTGAAACAGCAGTTCTTGGTTAATCAGTTCTTGAGCCGCGTGTTGCATAATCAATCTTGCTTCACGATTTTGTACCATCAAATAAGCGCGGAGGAAAAGAAAAAACAATAAACTAATAACGATGCCGACGGTGGCGGTTATCCAAGTGTGACTCGAATTCCACGGTGCCGATTCCTCAAAATACAGCGTCCACACTCTGCCATTGAAAACAACTCGTCGCTGTTCAAAAAAAATCACGGTGAGTAAATCCTCCGCATGTTGGTACAACAAATTTTCAGGTTCTACACTATCGCCATCGTAAATATGCAAATGTAATGTGCTGTTACCCACGATATTATGAAGCAAATCGGTCATCCGAAACGGGCTATAAATCCAGCCGAATATCGCATTTTGACGCTGTTCCACCGTGTCCAACGGTTTGTTGTTTTCATAAATAGGCGAATACATCAACGTTCCCGCTTGAACATCTTGGTCGGTTTCTTGAACTAGAATTACTTTGCCGGATAAGGTCACTTGATTTTCATCACGCGCCATTGCCATTGCCGTATGACGCACCGGTTCAGAATACATATCGTAACCAAACGCGCGTAAGTTTCGCCCCTCAAAAGGCTCAATGTAAATAATAGACGTGTAAGCGTCACGCTGCCCGTGGGGTTTAATTTCATAATTAGGAAAACCCGTTTTGCGAATTGCGTTTTTATGCGCGTCGAGTTGTTCGGGTTTAATCCATTTTGCAAAACCTAACGCTTGAATGCCGTTAAAATGTTCATTTTTAAGTAACCGCGTAGCGTAAATTTTAAAATCGTCGCGCGTGACTTCGGTCGAAGATTCAAAAAATGCCGATCCGCTCAATAGCGTTTGTTCATGTGCATCTAATCGCGCCTTTATTTTTTGTTCAATTTCTTTGGATTCCTGGATAAATTTTAGATATTCATATCGTTTAGTATTTGATTCCACCCAATAACTCGCCGCGCCTGTCGTAGCTAATCCCAGCAACAAAACCGAAGACACTAAAATTTTTCCCTTTCCATTCATATTTTTCTCAACGCTGAAAAGCATTTAGTGGATTATGTGCTAATTGACAGTGGGAAATAATAATCTGAACGTCGTGCCTTCACCCAATACGGAATCCACCAAAATATGTCCATTTGAACTATGCACCATACCGCTCAACGTTGATAAACCTAAACCTGTGCCTTCACCTTGTTCTTTCGTGGTAAAAAAGGGATCGAAAATGCGGCTAATAATGACGGAATCAATACCGGTGCCGTTATCTGACAGGCTTAATTCGATGAATTCACCCGTCAATACTTTTGCACACGCAACACAATGTACGTCTCGATACGTTACCGTATTTAATGAAATGGTAATCACGCCGCCGCGTTCTTTCATGGCATCGCGGGCATTAACCGCTAAATTAGTCAGAATTTGATGTAAATCGATGGCATCAATTTCAATATTTCCGAAGCACTCTTTCCGTGACTTGAAAACACCGCATGTTTCACAATCGTTGTTATTGTTGTTGTTGATGTTGCATTGGTTTTTAAATTCAATTTTGATTCGACTGGTCAAGGCGGGACGTAACATATCGAGGACTTCTTTAATAACCTGGTGTGTCGGTTGTACGTTCATTTGTTTTTTGGCGGTATCTTGGCGACAATACGTCAGCATTTTGTTAATTAACTCCGCCGCGCGTCTACTCGCCGAGTCAATTTGTCGTGTGTTGTATTCAAGCTCCGTTTTTAATGTCGTCTCGGTAATATCATCTGCAATATATTGATTCATTTCGTTGTAACCCATCACACACGCCAAGATATTATTAAAATCATGAGCAATGCCAGACGTTAATCGTCCAATGCTTTCTAATTTTTGCATGTGATTTAGGTTCTGATTTAAAATTTCATTTTGCTTATACGCCAGGGTAATTTCGAGGTTTTGCTTTTCCTTGTAATCATTTAAAACGGACATTTCTTGTAGATTCATGGCAATTTTTTCATTGGCGTAAGAAAGGTATTCGTTCGCTTTGAGCAATTCTGTAGCGTGTTTTTCTCGTTCGGAACTTGTAATTTTAATCACCGCAAGTTCTACCGCTTGCCTTTCTCTTTCGGAACTCTGAAAAATGAGTTGTTCATTTGCCCTGACAAATTCTTGATTCACAATGATAATTTTTTCGTTAGCAATAACCAATTCAGCGGCACGTTTTTCTTTTTCAGAACTCTGAAAGGCGAGTTCTTCGTTAGCAATAATTAGTTCAGCAGCACGTTTTTCTTTTTCAGTGTTTTGGAACACCAGTTCTTGGTTAGCAATCACCAATTCAGCGGCACGTTTTTCTTTTTCAGAATTTTGAAAGGCAAGTTCTTGGTTAGCAATAATTAGTTCAGCGGCGCGTTTTTCTTTTTCAGAATTTTGAAATTCAAGCTCTATCGTAAGCAGATTGAGTTTTGCAATAATGGTGGCGATACAATCATCAGTTTTTAGTGTCATAATTTTCTGAGTATTTGTTAAAATCACGCGAGCAATGATAGTCAATTTTTTTATTATTTTGACGGCTGTTTGACTATCGGCGTTTGGCAATTCCCCTATTATATACAACTATATACAACGTGAATGCTAATAATTGATTCGCACCGTGTATAATTTTCAATTCACTTTAAGGTCAAAAACGCATGAAATTAGGCACAGCATTAACTCCAAATTCGACAAAAGCGATGTTATTGGGAAGCGGCGAATTAGGCAAAGAATTGGTCATTTCGTTACAACGTTTCGGCGTAGAAGTGATTGCAGTGGATCGTTATGCCAACGCGCCCGCGCACGCTGTCGCACACCGTTTTTATGTGGTCGATATGACCGACGCTGAAGCATTAAAAACCGTCATTGCACAGGAAAAACCGCATTTTATTATTCCCGAAATTGAAGCTCTGGCAACGAATGTATTAGCAGAAATTGAAGCGCAAGGCGATTGTACGATTGTGCCAAATGCGCGAGCGATTCAATTAACGATGAACCGCGAAGGCATTCGCACGCTGGCGGCTGAAACCCTGAAAATTCCGACTTCGCGTTATGCGTTTGCGGAATCGTTTGATGAATTAAAAACGGCGGTCAAAAACGGCATTGGTTATCCGTGTTTTATCAAACCAACGATGTCGTCGTCGGGCAAAGGTCAATCGATGGTGAAAACCGCTGACGAATTACAAACCGCGTGGGATTATGCCAAAAATAGCGGGCGTGTCGATACCGGAAAAGTGATTGTCGAAGGCAAAATTGATTTTGAGTTTGAAATTACCCTGCTAACCGTTCGGGCGTTGAATGGGAAGGGCGAAGTGGAAACGCATTTTTGCGAACCGATTGGACACATTCAAGAAAATGGCGATTATCGCGAAAGTTGGCAGCCGCAACAGATGACAGAGCAAGCGATTATGAATTCACAAGTGATTGCGAAAAAAATCACCGACGCGATGGGCGGATTGGGATTATTCGGCGTGGAATTATTTATTTCTGGCGATGACGTGTGGTTTAGCGAAGTCAGTCCGCGTCCGCACGACACGGGAATGGTGACGTTGTTGACGCAAACGCAAACGGAATTCGATTTGCACGCTCGCGCTATTTTGGGTTTGCCGGTCAATACGGAATTAAAAAGTGCCGGCGCGAGTGCCGTTATTTTAAGCCCAATTGACGCGCACGGTTTGAGTTATCACGGTTTAGAAAAGGCGTTAAGTGTGCCAAATACGGACGTACGTTTGTTTGGCAAACCCGATGCTTTTGTCAATCGACGCATGGGTGTGACTTTAGCAATTGCCGATTCTGCCGATACAGCACGCAAGAATGCGGTTTATGCTGCAAAAGCAATGGTGATGACAACAGATTAAAGGTGTTAATTTTATGCGTAAGGAAATAATTATTTTGTTAATGATGGGCTGTAGCGAAACAGCGAACGCGGACATTTATAAAAAAGTGATTGGCAATAATGGCGTGATTAGTTACACCAATAAAGCCGCCACCGTGTCAGAAAAACCTATTATTAAAACAGTGGCGACTTCTACCACGTCTACGGCGGGCTATTTTTATAAATATCAAGATGGCGCAAAACACGTTATTTATACCGACAAACCGCGTTCCGATGTGATCTTAATTAGCAAAATGAAAGTGACCGTTCCCGCACAAAATGCGCCACCACAGTTTTTCAATGCGTCGTATTCGCCGACAACGACTTCGTTTTATAGCAATCCGAACAAAAGAAGATTTAATTTTTTAATCGCGCAAGCGGCAGTGCGCCATCAGGTTGATGAGAAATTGTTACACGCGGTGATTCAAACCGAATCGGCTTATCGCGCCGATGCCATTTCTTCGGCGGGCGCGGTCGGTTTAATGCAATTGATGCCTGCGACGGCAAGTCGTTTTGGTGTCTTGGATAGCAATAATCCCGAACAAAATATCAACGGTGGTACGCGCTATTTACGGCATTTGATGGATTTATTTCCGAACAGTTTAGATTTGGCGATTGCGGCGTATAACGCCGGAGAAAATTCGGTGTTGCGCCACAATAATTCGATTCCGCCCTATCCAGAAACGCAAAATTACGTTCGGCAGGTAATGGCGTTATACAAACAAAAATCGTAGGATTTGAAACAAAAAAAATCCGCTAATGAAAGCGGATTTTTGTGTAGCAAAGCGGATAAAACTATCTTTCCAATAACGCTAATTTACCGGGTTTTCCGTTCCATTCATCCGCATCCGGCATCGCATCTTGAACAGCGGTAATCACCGGCCAAAGTTTTGATAATTCCGCATTCAATTGAATGAAGATTTCTTGACCTTCTGGCACTTCATCTTCGGCGTGAATCGCATTCGCTGGGCATTCTGGTTCGCACAAGGTGCAATCGATACATTCATCTGGATCAATGACTAAAAAATTCGGGCCAACGTGAAAGCAATCAACGGGACAAACATCCACGCAATCCGTGAATTTACATTTAATACAATTTTCAGTAACAACAAAAGCCATAATTTTAAATCTCAAAAAAGATAATGGTGGGGTTATTTAAACCGGTGCATTTTAGCAGAAAGTTACGGCTTACCAAACAAATGCGGCGCAGTCGGCGGTGTTTTTTGTTGTAAACAATGATACGCCGCGTTTTCATATTTAATCGTCAACGATTGTGCGTTTTCATGTTCGATTAAGAATTTCTCTGCTTCAATCGCCGTTAAATCTTTCATCATAAACGTAGCGATACATTCACAGGCTTTGCCAACGCGGACTTTGTCATTTTCAGGATTCGCCGAATTTTTCAATTCACGTTGAACGCATTGATTTTCAAACGTATGTTCAAATTTTTGTTTGTCGCTCGAGGTGACGGTCGAATTGAGTAACGTGTGGCTAACCGGAACCTTTTCGGAATTTGTCGCGGGTGTTTTATCGGTGGAGGTTTTTTCATCGGAACAACCAACCATGAATAGTACCGTTGCCAGGCTGAAACTGACACACATACTTTTTATAAAGGATTTTTTTTTCATAAATTTGAATGGAAAATAGGTAAAATGTCATTATGCTGGAACCACGCAAAAAAGCAACGCGCTGTTTATTTTTTCATTCCCTTCGGTGTTACATAAGATGAAATCCATTTATACACAACCCATTTACCGAGAAGCTCTTGCGGCGTTTTTAAATTTTTGCCATTTAAAAACGTATCCCAGCAAGATAAATATCATCAATATCGGTGATATTGGCGATCGGTTATTTTTTATCATTGAAGGCTCTGTCGCGGTTTGTGCAGAAAATGAAGATAGCGAAACAGGTCATGAGCTAATTTTGGCTTATTTAAACAAAAATGAATTTATTGGCGAAATTGGTATTTTCAAAGGTGAAGAAATCCGCAAAGTGAACGTCCGAACCCGTGAAACGTGCGTCTTAGCTGAAATTAGTTACGTTCGACTTAGAGAAGTTTTGCGCCAAGAATTGCTGCATTACGCGCCTGATATTTTGCATATTATTGGCGTTCAACTGTCGGAACGATTATTGACCACCAGTCAAAAATTATGCGAATTGGCGTTTATTGATGTTGAAGGACGCATTGCTCATACGTTGGTGGATTTGTCTAAATCGCCCGATGCGATGACTCACCCAAACGGAATGCAATTGCATATTTCACGACAAGAAATTGCGCGAATTGTCGGTTGTTCGCGGGAAATGGCGGGGCGGGCTTTGAAAGAATTAGAAAAAAAAAACGTTATTTCGTCGCACGGAAAAACCATCATAGTTTACAATACACGCTAATTTTTCAATTTAAGCGCAAGCGTAAGCGTGCGGAATTCCTAGCCTTAAATCCGCTATAATGGTCACTTTTATCTTTGGCTAAATTGGCGCGTTATGATACGATTTTTGTTTCCTTTTTTATTTTTGCTTTTTATTAACGTTTTCAGCATTCACAACGGTTACAGCGCACAAACCGATTCAGCAGTTGAAACAAATCTGACGATTACTGCCGAGTTTTTACAAAGTAAAATTGATGCGCTGAACGCTCGCCAAGGTTTAGAAGAAAGCGTGAAAACCGCCGTTCTGAAACAATATCAAGCCGCCCAAGATAATTTAACTAACAACGCTCAAAATCTCACGCAAATTACCGCGTTCACCGCTGCGATTCATCAAGCCCCCGTACAAACTAAAGCGTTACAAAAAGAAATTGAGCAAACGCTCGACAAACTCAGCAAGCAAAAAAACGAAGATTTTAGTCAAATTCCGGTTGAAGAATTAGAGCAACGCTTGATTCTTGAAAAGGGCAAAATCAGTCAGATTGAGGACACGCTTAAAAAGACAGAAACGGATTTGGCGCAACAAAATAATCGCCAAGCGTCAATTCGCGAAGAAACCGTTATTGCTCAACAAACGATTGAAACCACGCTGAAAAACCTCGGATTATCCGCTGCGCCGACGGATTCCAAACTCGAACACGAAGCGCGGCAACTGTATTATAAAACGCTGATTGACGCGCGTACCTCCGAATTAAAGCGGCTCGATGTTGAAGCCACCAGCCAACCCGCGCGGCTGGAATTGCTAAAAGCGCAACTTCAATTGTTGGATATTCAAAAAAAATCGCTCGGGCTAATCGTCACCACGATTGAAAGTTTGGCGTTTGAATTGCGTCAACAAGAAGCCAAAAAAATGGAAGACGCGCTCAGTCAAACCGAAAAAGATCTCGAAGGTAAACACGCGCTGATTCAAGAAAATACCCGTGAAAACATTCAGTACAGCCGCGAATTCCAAGCGGTCACGGCGAAAATAGAACAAATCAGCGAGCAAAAAAATTACGTCGAAACGCAAACCGCGAATATTGAAAATGATTTTAAAAGCGCGGATAAAAAAATTAGTTTGGCGGCATTAAGTCCGGCGTTGGGAAAAATTTTGCGTGAACAACGGCGCAGTTTAACCAGCCAAAATGAAGTCGCGGCGGAATCGCGGAAACTCGAAAATGAAACCGCGTTGACCAGTTTGGAGCAATTCAAAGTCGAAGATAAACAAAAAAAATTGTTAAATTTAGATGACGCGCTGAAACAAATGATGACGCAAGTGGGCGAAAATTTACCGTTTGAACAGCGCATGATGATTCAAGCCGAATTGCGTGTGTTGCTGAATAATCAAAAAGAATTGCTGAATAAACTGGCGTTGGCGGATTCAACTTATTTGCGAACGTTGGGCGATTTGGATTTTTCACGTCAACAATTGTCCGCGCAAGCGACCAAGTTTGCGGCGTATTTGGATGAGCGATTATTATGGGTGACGAGTTCTGAACCCGTTAATTTGGACACGCTGACGGGACTTTATCATTCGTTGCAATGGCTATTTTCACCCGCGAATTGGTTTGAATTGTGGCGTGGCATGTTTCACTTTTTTTCGCACAATGCGTTATTTTCTGGCGTGGCGGTGGCGTTGATATTCGTGTTGGTGCGGCTAAAAAGTTGGACGCGCCAACATTCGCAACGGAATCAAACCGAATTACGTCATTGGCATACTGACCATTTTTATTACACGTTGCGCGTGTTGGCGTATCGCGTGTTATTGACGTTGCCGATTCCCGCTGCAGCATTTTTATTCGGGACTTTTTTAACGTACAGCAGCGCGGTTGATTTTAATCAAGCCATCGGCACAGGGTTACAAAAAGCGGCACTTTCGGCATTTTTATTACAATTTTTTTACGCTTTCTTTTCGGTGGACGGCATTGCTCGGCGACATTTTCAATGGCAAAAAAGCACCGTGTTGTTGTTGCGTCAACAGTTGGCGTGGTTGCGATTTGTGATAGTGCCAGCGATGTTTTTAATTCGGGCGACGAGTGCGTCTAAATTTTCGGAATACAGCGATTCGTTGGGACGATTTTCATTGTTAATTGCGCTGATGGCACTCGCCATTTTTTTTGCAAAACTGCTGCATCCAAGCCGTGGATTGTGGCAAACGTGGTTGAAAAATCACGCAGATTATTGGTTAATTAAATTGCGTTATGTGTGTTACGCGCTGGTGATTATCGTGCCGGTGGTGATTATGGGATTTGCCGTCGCAGGTTATTATTCCAGCGCGTTGGAGTTACAAGAAAAACTGATTAGCACGTTGCGCTTGCTGATGTTTGTGGTGGTGATTCATGAAATTTTGTTTCGTTGGTTGATGTTGGCAAATCGGCAATTGGCGTTGAAAAATGCGACGCAGCAACAAGAATTACACGACAAACATTCGCCCACAATTGACGACGAATCGTTGCTCGATATTCCAAAAATTAACGCGCAAACGCGGAAATTACTGCATGTCATGTTGACGTTTACTGTCATTTTGGGTTTTTGGATGATTTGGAAAAACATTTTGCCAGCGTTTTCGTTTTTAGATCGCATCGTGTTGTGGCAGCACAAAGCAATTATTGAAAATCAAGAAAGTTATCAGCCGATTACGCTGACGAATTTACTGTTGGCGGGCGTGTATTTATTTGCGGCGATTGTGTCGGTGCGGAATTTTTCTGGCGTGCTGGAATTGCTGGTTTTTCGGCGGTGGAATATCGAAGCCGGCAGTCGTTATGCCACAAATCAATTGGCGAAATACTTTTTTATTACTGTGGCGTTTATTTGCGTTGCCAACGAATTGGGCGGCAGTTGGTCACAAGTACAATGGCTGGTCGCGGCGTTGGGCGTAGGTTTAGGTTTTGGTTTACAAGAAATTTTTGCAAATCTGGTGTCAGGGATTATTTTATTATTTGAGCGTCCGATTCGCGTCGGCGATATTGTGACGATTGGCGATGTGACCGGGCGCGTGTGCCGAATTCAAATGCGTGCGACCACGTTGTTGGATGTCGATCAACGTGAATTGATTGTGCCGAATAAAAGTTTTATCACCAGTCAATTGACGAATTGGACGTTGAGCGACCCGACTACGCGAATTGTGATTCCGATTGGCATTGCGTTCGGTTCGGATGTGGAATTCGCGCATGATTTACTGTTGAAAACCGTGCAAAATACGCCGTTGATTTTGGCTGAACCTGAACCGTGCGTGTTATTTGTGGGTTTTGGTGACAGCACCTTGAATTTTTCGCTGCGGGCGTTTGTGAGCGATCCGATTAACCGCTGGCCAGTGATTCACGAGTTAAATATGCGCGTGGAACGGGCGTTGCGCGAAAATAAAATTGAAATTCCGTATCCACAACGTGAAGTTCATGTGCGGACGTAGCTTTTTGCGAATCAAAAAGGCATTCAACAAGTTTGCGTTTTGGTTTTGAATGTCAGTATCATTTCTCTTTTTTTAATCCACATCACGCTGGGAATAACATGATTAACGACGACCAACTTACACCAGAACAATTCAGCATTTGCCGGTTGAAATCCACCGAACCGCCGTTCACTGGCAAATATGTCGATTGCAAAGAAGACGGCATTTATCATTGCGTTTGTTGCGACGCGCCCCTTTTCGATTCCGAAACGAAATACGATTCGGGTTCGGGCTGGCCCAGTTTTTGGCAAGCGTTAGAAAAGCGCGTCGCTGAAAATATCGATACCACGCACGGAATGCGCCGCGTGGAAATTGTTTGTGGACAATGCGCCGCCCATTTGGGACACGTTTTCACCGACGGCGTTGAACCGACGGGTTTACGTTATTGTGTTAATTCCGCGTCCTTACTTTTGCAGAATCGCGCATGAAAAATTTATCAGCTGCTCACCAATCCGCCCAAGATTTACTCGACTTTATTGACGCAAGCCCCAGCCCGTGGCACGTTGTCAAAACCCTTGAAACGCAACTCGCGGCATTTCAATTCCAACGATTGCACGAAACCGAAACGTGGCAATTAGAAAACGGCGGGCGTTATTACGTCGTGCGCGGCGATTCGTCGATTATCGTGTTTGTTCACGGTGAAAAATCCGTTGCCGAAACGGGTTTTAAAATCATTGGCGCACACACCGATTCACCCAGTTTACGCATCAAACCGAATCCCACCACAACCACGGCAAATCTTGAACGTTTAAATGTCGAAATTTACGGCGGCGCGATTTTGGCCACGTTTGCAGACCGCGAATTGAGTGTTGCGGGGCGCGTTAATTATCAAACTGAAAACGGTGAATTGGCGCAAAGTTTGGTGCATTTTCCGCAACCATTATTGCGTTTGCCGAATTTAGCGATTCATCTCAATCGCAACGTCAACGAAGACGGTTTGAAATTTCACAAGCAAAATGAATTGGGTTTGCTGTTTGCGAATGTCGCGGAACAATTACCCGTGTCGCCATTTTTAACGTTGTTAACATCGCAATTGCCAAATGATGCCGCGCGAATTTTGGCGTGGGATTTAAACGTTTTCGATACGCAAAAAGGCAATTTTTGGGGTGCGAACAAAGAGTTTTTCGCCAATGGACAAATCGACAATTTAGCTTCTTGTCACGCGGCGATTAACGCGCTGCTTGATGAACGTATTTTGCAAAGTGACAGCACTTTGGTTTGTGCGTTTTTCGACCACGAAGAAGTCGGCAGCGAAAGTCATTGCGGCGCGTCGGGCAGTTTTTTGACGAATACGTTGCAACGGATTAGTGACGCGACTTTGCAAAATTCAC
>SERZ01000185.1_pt1 | contig 41982 bp, 34 predicted proteins | sample 3171461 | NCBI WGS metagenome assembly SERZ01 (sample SAMN06051861, study PRJNA518727) | freshwater metagenome | biome: subpolar coniferous forest; feature: holomictic lake; material: water; isolation source: holomictic Lake 227, 6 m depth | place: Canada: near Kenora, Ontario | collected... | reverse complement strand
ACCATATGCAGATGTTCTGGTTTTTGCAGGTTCTTTATACCATTTCAATGAGAACTTGCATCACTTATGGCGATTGATGACATCGTGTGCAACAAAGATTATTCTCTCCGAGCCAATAAAAAATATCACTTCAGCCAAAAATTTCATTGGAAAAATCGGGGCCAGGGCCTCTGCTGTACGAAATGGAGCTGAGGCATTTCGTTTTGAGCGTGACTCGTTGATTCAAATGTTGGATTGTTTTCAAGAAACATACAATTTCACTTATGAAATTATTTCAGAAAAGAAGGATATTTTAATAGTAATTAATGAAAGACATCAGCATCGTCATTCCGGTTTATAACAGCGAAAACAATTTAATTGAACTGGCTAGGCAGGTTCATGATGCTTTATCTGAAATGAGCTACGAACTGATATTGGTCAATGATGGAAGCAAGGATGGAAGCTGGGAGATTATTGTTCAATTATGCCGGCAGAATCATCATCTGATCGGTGTGAATTTACGAAAGAACTGCGGGCAGGATAATGCTATTATGGCTGGGCTTTCGTATGCCGCTGGAAATTATATGGTGATAATGGATGATGATATTCAGCACTCTCCTTATGATATCATTAAACTTTATGATGTATGCCGTCAGGGATATGATGTCTGTTATGCGCATTTTTTAAAGAAAAATCAGGCATTGTGGAAAAATGTGGGCAGTTGGTTCAACGGAAAAATCGCTGATATTTTAATCGACAAACCAAAGCATATTTATCTTTCACCATTCCAGATTATCAGAAAAGAGGTGGTGGATGAGATATTAAAATACAAGGGCCCCTATCCTTATGTTCAGGGACTGCTGCTTCAAACAACCAATAACATCACGCAGGTAGCAATCGAGCATCATGAGAGGTACGAGGGAAAAGGCAACTTCAATTTTTTTCGATCCATGTCCGTCTTTTTTAAATTAGCGACCAGCTTCTCCGTTTATCCCTTAAGAATCGCCTCGTTATTGGGTTTTTTGGTTGCCTCCATCGGTTTTGGGTTGGCCTTGTTTTATTTGTTTGAATATTTTTTATCCGATCATAAGGTTGAAGGCTGGTTGACGCTGGTTTTGATCAATTTGATTATCGGAGGGCTGATTTTGGCATCCATTGGCTTGATTGGTGAGTACATGGGTCGAATGTATCTCAGCCTGAATTCCAAACCACAGTACACCATCAAGGAAACGGTCAGATTCAATGAAACCGAACTACCGTTCTCCGTTGACCGAATTACAGCCGTTATTCACGGCTTGTTTGATCCTTTGATTTGAAAGCGGGGTTTGCCGATCCAATAGGTGTCTTCCATTCCTTCCCGAAAAGCGCTAAGCGCTTCGGGTGAAGAATTAACCCGAAGGTTGCTATAGGATTCATCGGAATTTTGCCACCGCTCATGCCAGTAAACCGCTGCCTTGACCCTGGGGAACTTCTCCTTATAATCCTTGAAAGCCCTTCTTAGCCATTCTGCCTTGTTTCCGGAAGCCGGATATTCCCCCACGCCCCATTCCGCCGCCATCAAGGGTTTTGAGGGATCAATTCTGCATATTTCCTGGTATGCTTTATTGCAGACATCAAAAAATGAGCCCCAGCCCATAAATTTATCAAGCTTGCCATATACGCTCAGCCCAAGCCAGTCCACATAATTTGAACCCGGATAATAAGCGGCAAAGCGGTTCCACTCTGCAGTCGGATGGGAGTAGTTGTTCAGATGAAAGACCCACTGAATATTGCGGGCGCCTTTTGCACGAACCCTATCCACCACATACCGGTAAGCGTCTTTGAATATTTTAGGTCCCAGATAATCCGAAGGTTCATTTAAAAAATCCGTTTGTCCGCCGCCATAATAATACCCGGACCAGGGGAACCAGGTCCCGTTCATTTCAATCCCCCAGGCAACCAGCAGTGGTTTGCCAAAATCCCTGGCGTCATCGGCCCATTTGTCAATATAAGTATCCCACATACCACCGAGGATGTTGTAGAGATTAAAGCGTGTTGGAAGGTCTCCTTCTGTATAAGGTTTATCCCAGGGGGACCAGTAAAGCAGGGGAACAGCGCCGTAGCGAGTGATGATATGAACGTTTTTTATGGGGAATTTTTGTTCTCCCCAGAAATTACCAAGCCCGATAATGGCCTGGTGTTTCCCCACCATTTTTTCAAATCTTTCGATGGCTTCAAGCGTAACATCGTCTTCGCCTTCACCAAAATCCACATAAGCGCCGGTGTAGGCGCCTTTTTCCGGAACTGCAAGTTCCTGGATAGTTGGCCCTTGCTTTTCCGCCGCACAAACATGAAACAGATTTGAAAAGATAGCAACTCCGAACAAGACAAGAAAAAGAGTTGTTGAAGATATAAATATTAATTGCAGGCGAAACAGCGAAACGCCGGTTCGTCGGTTGTGCTTGAAAACTTTAGTTGACGCCATCTGTCTGTCCTGTGTCAAGATTGATCTATTGACCGCTGGCAACCCGTTTTACGGTTTGCTTGATCTTTTGGTGTGAAAACGGGGATTGCCGATCCAGTATGTGTCTCCAACCCCTTCACGATAAGCGCTGAGAGCTTCGGGTGAAGAATTTACCCGAAGGTTGCTGTAGGAAAGATCATCGTTCTGCCATCGCTCATGCCAATAAATCGCTGCCTTGATCCGGGGGAATCTTTCCTCATAATCTTCGAAAGCTTTTCTTAGCCATTCAGACTTGTTTCCAAAAGTAGGATATTCCCCTACGCCCCATTCCGCCACCATTAAAGGTTTTGAAGGGTCAACCTGACAGATTTCCCGGTATGCCGACTCGCATACATCATAAAACGAACTCCAGTCCATGGAGTTATCCAGCTTGCCATAGACACTTAACCCAAGCCAGTCCACATAATCCGACCCAGGGTAATAGACAGCAAAGCGATTCCAATCTCCAGATTGATATGAGTAGTTATTTACATGAAAGACCCACTGAATGTTGTGGGCGCCCTTGGCGCGTACGCGATTCACCACATATCGATATGCTTGCTTGAAAATTTTTGGCCCCAGATAATCAGCAGGTTGGTTGCTCAAATCTTTTTGTCCGCCACCATAGAAATAGACTGACCATGGGAAACCGGTTCCATTCATTTCAAGGCCCCATGCAACCAGCAGTGGTTTGCCAAAATCCCTTGCATCCTCCGCCCATTTGTCAATATAGGCATCCCACATACCGCTGAGAATATTATACAGGTTAAAACGATCTGGAATGTTGTCCTCGGAATAGGGTTTATCCCAAGGAGACCAGAAAATATAAGGAATCGCCCCATAGAGCGTAACAATCTGAACATTTTTAAGAGAAAATTGCTGTTCTCCCCAGAAGTTCCCAAAAGCTATAATGGCCTGATGTTTTCGCACCATTTTTTCAAATTTCTGGATGGCTTCAAGCGTAACATCATCCTCTCCCTCACCGAAATCCACATACGCCCCTGTATAAGCGCCATTTTCCGGAATTGATAGTTCCTGAACAGACGATCTTGTAGCCGACGCTCTTGTGTCGGCTACAAGAGCGTCGGCTATTTCCGGCTTGCTGGCCGCCCAAAGAGGCGCAGATCGTGAAGATACGCCAAACCCGGCAAGTAACAAAATAAAAACATGCAAGTAAACAACTTGATATATTCGATACTTCATCATTATCAAAATCTTCCTGCCCCCCCCCCTTTTTTTTTCCTTAATTTACAGATGCAGTTCGTTCCAGTTTTCCCCAACTCACCAATGCCCCTTTTGTGGCTTTAATAAGTGCTTTCCATATTACCCAGCTCAACATTGGCCGGTAAACAAACCGCATGGGTATGGTCAGCCAAGCCTGACGTAGTGGTTCATGTTCCATCAAGCAGGCCAGCGCCGCCAGAAGGAAATCCATGAGAAGAAAAATTCCAAAATAAGCATAAAGCGACGGACTGCTTTTTCCAAGAAGTAATGAACCGATGACCAGCACATCAATCACCGGTGCAATGGCCACCAGGAGTACCTGGAAAAACCAGATACTTGGCAAGCTGAAATATCCCAATGCTTTGAAATGAGGATTTAAAACCATATCTCTGTGCTTCCAGAGGCACTGAATGGTGCCAAACGCCCAACGAAAACGCTGTTTAGCCAAAGTAGCGATGGTTTCGGGGGCCTCGGTAAATGCCAGGGCATCTGCTACATAGACGATTCTAAATCCTTCCCGGTGCAGGCTAATCGTCATGTCTGTATCTTCCGCCAGAGTATCGGTGCTGATGCCGCCCGCCTGAAGCACGGCGCTTTTTCGAATGGCGCTGATAGCTCCAGGCACAACCGTGATACAGTTGAGATAGTGATACGCTTGGCGATCCAGATTAAAACCGCAGATATATTCCAGCGATTGGCAGCGGGCAATGAATTTTCTGAGGTTTCCGACTTTGGCATGTCCGGACACGGCGGCCACTTTTTCATTCTGAAATGGCTGAACCAATCTTAGCAGAGTATCTGGTTGAAACTGGGTATCAGCATCCAGCATGACCACAATGTCACTCGTAACAGACTCCAAACCTATTCTTAACGCCAATGCCTTTCCTCTGTTGGACTGCTGAATCAGGCGCACCCGATGATCTTTATTGGAAAACGTTTCAACAACCCCGGCCGTATTGTCTGCAGAACCATCATCAACAACCCAGACAGAAATATCTCCGGGATAAGTTGTTGTCAATACAGATTGCAATGTCTTTGCGATAACCTTCTCCTCATTGTAGGCTGCGATTAGAACGCCAAGAGAAGGGCTGAAATTGGTCTTTGGCAACCGTGCAGTCCGTCGTTGTTGCAGCAGGGCAAGCACTGTAATTGCTATAGTTCGCAGGACAACCAGGATGGTGGCGACAATCATAAAAGACCATAAAAAAGCTGCAACGGCATGATAAATCCGAAACCCGCTCCCGCTGACAAGCCGGGTAACAGGGTGTTGATCTGAGCGAACTATCGGCATCACCGCTCCAGAAGGTTCTCCCAAAAGCTTGCCTAACGAAACAACCTGATCTCCACGAGCCAAAATATAATCAATAATTAGTGGAAGCGATTCAAGTGTTTGAACGCGATCTCCGCCGGCATCATGAAGAAGAATGATATGACCACCCAATCGACGGGATTGTTTGACGCGTTCCAGAATCACTTCGACTCCCGGTGTCTCCCAGTCTTCCGGGTCGATGTCTTCAGTTACAGTCAAATATCCCATTTCCTGAGCCAGTTTCAGCGGCATAATTTCCGAAGGAGAGCTGGGCTTGGAGTCAGCGTTATATGGAGGCCGAAACAGGATGGTGGATCGGCCAGTAATGGTTTCAATCAGCCGTTGTGTGGCATTCAGCTCAATTTTGGTGCGCTCTTCAGAAACCAGCGCGAGATTGGGGTGGGTATAGGTGTGAACCCCAATCTCATGTCCTTCCTGAACAATGCGCCGAACAAGTTCCGGATGTTTCTCCATTTGCGATCCGACCATAAAAAAAGAGGCTTTTACACCTTTGGCTTTAAGAATATCCAGTATTGGAGCCGTCCATTCCGGGTCCGGACCATCATCAAAGCTGATAGCGACCTCATCCTCTTTACCTTCTCCCTGATGGCTCACTGTCAAGTAGCTGGGAAATTTTAAATATGTTTCCGTAATCCTTCCAGAGGAATCAATATTGAGGTTTCGAATGCCATCTGAACGACTATCTTCGATGGTTAAAAATTCTCCCGTCCCAACCTGAGTGGCTCCGTTGGACTTAAGATCGCTGATTTTTGTTAGAGATTCGGAACTTGCATCAAATGGATTTACCTGGAGCGTTGTCCAAATGGATGGATCTTCCAACCCCAACTGAAAAATGGCAATTCCCCCAACATCAAGGTTCATGGCTGATTTCAGTTGATTGACAAACGTAGCAACATCCAGAAACCACACCGTATGTTCAGTACCGACATCTGTATATGAAAAATTGGGATTGTAAACCGGAGCCTTCACTTCGTTGGTCTGAAGTCCGGCCCGGCCCGCACGGGTCATGACATCTGCAAAGCTGATGGTTTCAGCCTTCCGCTCACCGCTTGCCCAGTCATACCCATATAATCCCATTTCCACAATCCATTGGGAGGGCTTTCCATAGGCTATTACGGCATCAAGCCAGCCATCAAACCAGTCCTGAGATGCAATGGGGCCGGGTTGATCTGTTTCAGAATTTTCATCATGAAGGACGGCTATAAATCGATCTACGTCCGCAGAAAGAGCTTCAATGTCAAACACCTTCAGTTCTCGTCCCATCGGAACTCGCAGCCAGAGCTCCATGTTTTTCGCATGAAGGGAAACTGCGATTCTTTGAAGAAGTCGGGTAACATTGTCCCTGTAAGTGGGATCCACTTGACCCCAGTCAATTACCACGCCTCCTGCTCCGGCTGTTTCCAGTTGAACCATTAAATTTGAAACAAAGCTGGACTGTCTGTCTTCAGGGCCGTTGGCAACGCCTTCAACGGCTTCCGGCTGCCAGTCGTCTTTGGTCAGGTTGTTCAAAAGGGGGAGTAGAATGATTCCTTTTTTTTGAGCCAGCGCCTGAACGATTCGGTCAGGTTTTGCAATAAGAGTCCCCGTTCCGTCCTCCATTGTCAGCCATTCCGGACACACATGAGTCAGTTGATCTGCATGGGTCTGAAGCGATGAAAAACTGTTGGGATCCCAGCCTGCATAAAACCCCAGACAGATTCTCTTTGGGAAACCGGTTGCACTTCCCTGCGGCTGCGATTGGACACAAGATTTAGCCTGTTTTTGCCCAGTCTGGGATGTGCGCGAAAACTCCAGCCATACCGGTTTTGACGTTAGCGTCTGAAGCAGAGATTCCTTTTTTTGAAGCACCTTAAGTCTTTCTTTTAACGTCTGGATTGATACAGGCATCTGAAGCTGAGACATGACAAAAAGAGACTGCACAAATACCACGGAACACAGGAAAACAATAGCGCTGGAAATCAAAATAAAAAGACGAAACCTGGGCCAGCGTCTTCCTTTTTTATCCAAGAATACAAAATTATTATCCGGAATTGTCGACATTATATGCCTTTATTGATCTGCGGACGCTGTGCTAAACGAGTTATCTTCCATAAGGTATCAGGGTGCCCCATGTACCAGCGCAGTTGCCAAATACCTGTCCATGATCTCGCGTGTCCCTTTCAGGGTTGACTCCGACAAAAGCATTCGCGCATAAGCAATAGCATCTGTAAGGTTCAGCCGTCGAATAGTCTGTTGAACCAAGGGCAAGAACTGCGGATCGGCGCTGAGGTTTCGAACCCCAATTCCCAAAAAGAATGGGATATATTCAGGCTCATGCGCCATTTCACCACAGATTGAAATCTCCTTGTTTTGCTGGATCGCGGTGCCAACGATCTTGGCAAGGCTCCTAAGCACAGACGGATGCCAGGGCTGGTAGTATTCGGCAACTTTTTCGTTGGTGCGGTCAACAGCCAGCATGTACTGGACAAAATCGTTAGTGCCGATGGAAAAAAAATCGGCTTCGACGGCCAGCTCGTCCATTATCTCCATCACCGACGGCAGCTCGATCATCATGCCAATCTCAGGCGCTGGATGGTGAGAGAGGCCCTGCCGTTGTAAATCATCCCTGCACTCCTTCACCAGATCGCGGGCTGCCTGGAATTCATCCACAGAGGATATCATTGGAAACATAATGCGAATGCTTTTAACCCCTGCGCCGGCGCGCAATATAGCCTTGATCTGTTGTTCAAAAATATCCGGATTTCTCAGTGAAAACCGGATGGATCGCAGTCCCAGTTCAGGATTGGATTCACCAGCCGCATCTGAGTACGCCAGTATCTTGTCCCCACCGACATCCAGGGTTCGGATGGTAATGGTTTTATCCGGCATCTCTTCAAAAAGGCGTTTATAAATTGGGTATTGTTCCTGTTCCGAAGGAAAATTGTTGCGGATCAGAAACGGGAATTCAGACCGATATAGCCCGATGCCTTCAGCCTTGAGATCCCTAGCAAGGGCCAGCTCACTCAGCAGATTGATATTGGCCAGCAGATGAATGCGTTGACCGTCCCGTGTTTCGGTTGTGGGCATCATGGCATCCGCAAGCAAAGATGTTGCAGCTTTTGCCTGATTCCGGAGTTCAAACTGATGGATCACTTTCTCGGAAGGATTCACATAAATATTGCCGCCCAGAGATAAACTGGCCGCGTCCATCAGTACGGCGGTTCCTTCCGGAATTGCAAGCAGCTCCGGCCGATCGGCAATGATCATGGGGATATGCATGGATCTGGCAAGGATAGCAACATGCGATGTCACCCCTCCGCTGACCAGAATAATTCCGGCGACCTCCTCGGAAGCCAGTTTAAGAATATCGGATGGATATAGCTCCCTTGCAATGACAATACGTCCTTTGCACTGCAGCGAAGCATCCATGTCCCGAAGCTGAAAATTGGCCAGGATGCGACCGGCCAGATCTTCCATGTCGTTGACTTTTTCACGCAGATACATGTAAGGACTGGAGGAGAAAAGTGTAATATAATGCCTGGCGACCATACGGACAGCCTCGGGTGGAGGCGTCCCTTTTTCGATATGCCGGAGAATCTCCTGAATGAACCGTTCGTCTTTCAGTATCATGAAATGCGCTGTGAATATCAGGGCGGCGCTTTCAGGCAGGCGTTCGGCAACGCGGGACTGAAGCTCCTGGAGCTGATCTGTGGTCAGTTGAATGGCTCGGTAAAAATGCTTCAGTGTGTAACCGGCATCGCAATCAGAGTCTTCAGAAAGAAGCCAGCCATGACTTTTCCCGAAAATTGTGGAAGGCGCACTGGCGTAACCACTGCCGGCGCTTTCGCCGCGAATAAATTTTAATTGCTCAAGGGCAGTTGTATTCAGTACAGGGTTCTGGGGATTATTAATGCTCATCAGCAGCCTGGCATTTTCAATAGTGCTGGCCAATTGCGATGCTGCAGCCCTTAAGGCCATCACATCCATTTCATCAAAATAATCGCGTTTCTCATGCTGAACCACCAGAACACCAATATTTTCAATCCCCCTTGAAATCGGAACGGAGAGAAAGCTTTCAAAACGGTCTTCTCCGGTTTCTTCAAAATACTTGAACTGGGGATTTCTGCTGGCGGAACCTTCCCGTATGGGCTGCTGTTTGATTAGGGTACATCCGACCAATCCTTCGCCGAGCTTCATTCTCACGCTATTGACGGCTTCCGGATTGAGGCCGATCGTAGCCTTCAAAACAAGCTCCCGCGTTTGATCGTCAAAAAGATATATGGAACAGACATCCGCCTCAAGATGCCGGGAAACCATGACAGTAGTCCGCTGCAGAAAATTTTCAATGTTGCTGCTACCAGTCAAAAGGGTTGCCAGATCCCCAATATCACAGAGCAAATTCAGGTGGTCCCGCTTCTTGGTCTTTGTCATCATGTCATCCTGCAGGAATGCTCTTTCAACCATGCGTCGGCCATGAACAGCCCGCAGATGGTTTTGGCATCCTGAATGTCGCCCCTTGAAATCATCTTGAGGGCTTCTGTAAATGCAACTTCCCGAACATCCAGCACTTCGTCCGAATCCAGGTTCTGAACCGAAATCGTTAATTCCGTGGCCAGAAAAATCTGAATCCGTTCATCTGAATACCCCGGAACCGGTGTAATTTCTCCGAGCATTCGCCAATCGGCTGCCTGGTAACCAGTTTCTTCGGTCAATTCCCTTTGAGCGCAGGCCAGAGGCAACTCACCGCTGTCCAGGGTTCCTGCCGGAATCTCCCAGATGGTTCCCCCAACAGCATGGCGGTATTGCTGAAGCATAATCACGGTATGATCCCGGGTCAATGGGACAATGGCGGCTGCCCCTGGGTGACGGATTACATCAATATTCATCAGAACATTATTGGGAAGTCTGACGTTCTCCTGAAAAACATTAAAAACTCTGCCCTTGTGAATAAGGGTTTGGCGATTGGTTGCGCCTGAAGATACAAACATGGTCATTTCAAGTTCCTGTGATTTGTGGGGAGAATATCAGAGTAGGGGCGGGTCATCAGTAATGATACCGTCAGCGCCCATACTCACCAGCTTGTGCATGTCTTCAACAAGATTGACGGTATAGGGAAAGATAAGGATGCCCTGGGCATGCGCCTCTTCTATGTGTCGTTGTTCCAGGGATTTGTAATGGGGGTGCCAGGAAAAAACGCTAAACTTTTTACAAATATCCAATGTATTTTGAGGGACTTTACGATCTGTGATAAAGGCGATTTCGGGATGAACCGGTAGCCCAACGATATTTTCCAGAAATCCTGCGTGAAAACTCGATATCAGCGTACTATTCAGCAAATCGTGCTGAATGATCAGGTTAACCACTTGCCGTTCAATTGCATCTTCGGGAAAGCCTGATTCCCATGCGCTGGACTTGATCTCGATATTTATGAGGATTTTCCCCCCTGCCAGAATCAGCACTTCCTTTAATGTGGGCAAGGATTCTCCGGTGAAGCGCGAATCAAACCAACTGCCGGCGTCAAGCAGTTTAAGCTCCAGAAGATTCATATCATGAACTGGCCCGAAGCCGTTTGTGGTTCGATTCAGGGTGTCATCATGAATCACCACCACCTTGCGATCCCTGCTGAGGGTGACATCCAGCTCAATCATGTCGGCACCTGCAGCAATGGCTGCGGCAAAAGAAGATAGCGTGTTTTCCGGATATTTGGCCCGGTAGCCCCGGTGCCCGATGACGACCGGCGGTATGATATCATGAAGGTTTCGGATCATGGTTTGCGGTAGCCCTGCTAAAATTGGTCATAAATCCCGTTTTCGTTGTTCGTAATGGTCTTTAGGCCGATCTTGAAGATAAGCGGCGGTCTTCTTTTTATCTGCTGCGTCAAACCATTCGTATCCCAATTCCCTGCAATTATCGCAGGCTCGGGTGGGAATATGAACCGCCAGAATTCGCCTTCCTCCGTCTGTAGAAGAATCAATTTGTAAAACACCGCTGCAATCGGAACATATCCTTAAAGTCTCAGCCTGTTTTTCAGTGATATTGTCTGTATCGTAGTAAATACTCCGGGTGCGTTCCGCAAATCGTTGGGTGTCCTGAACGAACGATTTTATTTTATCCCGCTGATGCCAGTTCGAAAGAATCTGATCGCCAGTTCTTTGAATCCATCTGCTGATTTCCGGTTTTTGCTTGAGGCGCTCCGGATCATAATTGGGCTCCTTGATTTTGCTGTAATCAATCCCGGCCATTGCCAAAATAATCCCCAGGTTGATATAGGGCAGGGCGCCTTCAATGGAATACCCGCCCTCCAGCACTGCAATGTTCGGTGATAACAGCTCGGTCAGAGCGGCATACCCTTGCGCGGAAAAATTCATGTTGGTGATGGGATCTGAAAAATGGTTGTCTTGCCCTGCGGAATTAATGATGATGTCCGGCTTGAAATCTTCGAGTATGGGAAGCACCACATTTCGTATTGCATACAAAAACCCTTCCTCAGAGGTTTCGGGAGGCAGGGGATAATTGATTGTGGTTCCAATGGCTGTTGGCCCACCCATTTCGTTGGGAAAGCCGGTTCCGGGGTAAAGGGTTCTGCCGTCCTGATGGAGTGAAATAAAAAGCGTATCCGGATCATGCCAGTAAATGTCCTGAGTACCGTCCCCATGATGACAGTCGGTATCGACAATGGCTACCCGCTGAATCGGGTAAGCTGTTCGAATGTACTCGATCATGATGGCTTCGATGTTCACATTGCAAAACCCCCTGGCTCCATGAACGACCCGCATGGCATGGTGGCCAGGCGGTCTGACCAGCGCAAAACCCCGATCCACCTGTTTGTCCATTACAGCCCTGCCAATGGTTTTGGCGCCACCGGCGCTGATAAAATGAGATTCTGTCATGATGTTCGCCACATCCGGAACGCAGAAATGAACCCGCTGGACATCCTGGACCGTAACCAGTTCCGGTTTGAATTCCCGTATTCCGTCAATATCCAGAACACCCTCCTCAAAAACCTGGTCCTGGGTGTAAAGAAGACGTTCCTCCCGTTCCGGATGCGTCGGGCTTATGGCCCAGTCAAAGGCTGGGAAAAAAACAAGACCTGTTTTGTATCTGGCTTTCAGCATAAATTACTCCATTGAGAGGATTCCGGCAATGGTGTCATACTCGTCAATCAGCCCGGGTTTGATCTGCATCTTGACCCGAATATTTTTTCCAACGGTATAGAAGCCCTTGACCATATTGAATTGCTGATTTTCAACAACTTCCATTTCCATCTCTTCAGGACTTGCGCCCTGTCTGGCGGCTTTTTGCTTAAGAAGTTCTCCTGCAGTCAGCACTGCATCGGCATTTGAAAAATCCTGGGTTACCACAGTAGTGAACCCCTCTTCGGGCGACATGGCGATTCCCTGCTGAGTATCGGCAAACAGACTGACCTCGCAGGTGGTGCGCGCAAGGGCGGCACCAATGGCATTGGCCACATCCCATCTGGGGACAACTCCAACCCTGAAACTGGAAATTTCCTCAAAACGCTGAGCAAAGTACGGGGCCGGGCCTCCCAGGATCAGAATTTTTTGAGGGTTGACCTGATATCCTTCCTGGAGTTCATGGATGGTGTAAACCGGTTTCTGGTTGATGCGATCAATCAACACACGCGCCTCCTTCAGGATGGTTCGGCAGGTGTGATCAAACACCTGGTCAGCGGCCTTTTCTATGGAGCAGTCAAGATCATGGGCGATTGACTGAAATCCCTGCACCGACTTCTCCCTGTCCCCGCTTTTGAGCTTTCCCATAACGCACAGGGCATCTGTGGGTGTGGGTACAGAACCGCCATAAGCCATTGCAGGGCCGATGCGCTCCGGGCCAATCTGAATCCTGCCTTCCTGAATGGATACGTTACTGTCTCCTCCAACTGGTATGGAATGGCTTTCCAGGGAGCGGATCAGGGTCTTGTAAGGGCCAAGGCATATTCCCAGGGGATTTAAAACCGGGACATGTTTGACTAAAATGGCCATGTCTGTGGTGGTTCCCCCGATATCCATGACTAAGCTTTCTTCATCATCAAATGCAAATGCCAGAGAGCCCATGACGCTGGCCGCCGGTCCGGAGAGGATGGTCTGAGCCGGAAAATCCATGGATGCGGCAAAATTCATGGTGCCGCCGTCCGCCTTCATGATATGGATGGGAATTGTCAGCCCTTTTTTCTCAAGAGACTGATGAACTGCTTCGAAAAACTGCTTGTGGATGGGATATACCGCTGCATTGAGGTAGGTTGTGGCGATCCGTCTGGGAAAGTTGAGATTACCTGAAATCTGATGGCCCATGAACACTTTCTCAAAATAAGGTTGAATCCGTTCGTGAATGAGCATCTCATGCCGAGGATTTCGTGTTGAGAATTTACCCACTACGCCCATATACCGGATACCCTCTGCCGCAAAATTGCGGGCAAACTCCTCAATTTCGCAGGTATTGACGGGTTCGATTTCCCGGCCCCTGTGATCGATGGAACCACAAACCGCAACATAGTGCGCGTGGGTTCGGTAAAACTCCGGATCAATGCCCGGACCGCTGGAGACAATCATGCCGACATTGGATATTTTGGCCTGGGCAATGGCATTGGTGGTAAGAGTTGTGCTTAATACAATCCTGCGGATATTCCCGGGAGGAATGCCTTCGGTAATGCTGTCCAGTCCTGACAATACGGTTTTGAACAGCGCTTTTGTGTCGGTAAGAACCTTGATTGCCCTGACAATTCCCTCATCGCCGAGAAGAACTACATCCGTATAGGTACCGCCTACATCCAGTCCGATTATCATTGTATCTTCCTGATAGGGTTCATCAGCCTTATTGCGAAAAGAAAAATGCTTGAAAACCATCATTTTTTTGCATCTGAATACTGCATCATGTAATCCAAAACAGGGAGTAATGTCAACAAGAGCAATAAGATTCTATTTCAATCATCGCCTTGAAATTCCACTGTGTCTCCGTCATTTTTCAAAGACGAAGACACAGATGCTGAATTTATGACGGAAAAAGGTTTTCTTTCGGATAAAAGTGGTGGTTTTTCTTGCAAAAACAATTTATAATGAGACCGATAATTAGATGTATGCTTAAGCTTGACTCAGCCTCAACAGAAGAAAGGATTGGCATGTATTGCCGCCAAAGAACCTTGATCAGAACCATAAGTTGTTCCGGTGTGGGCGTCCATTCGGGCAGAGAAGTCAACCTGAAGATAAAGCCTGCACCGATAAATCATGGCATTAAATTTGTCCGAACAGATCTGCAAGACTCCCCCTGCATATCCGCGCGGTTCAACATGGTTGTAGATACCAGTCTTGCAACCGTTATTGGTGTCGAGGGCTTCATTGTGTCCACCATTGAACACCTGATGGCCAGCTTTGCAGGACTCTCTGTGGATAACGCCCTGGTTGAAATTGATGCTCATGAAATGCCCATCATGGACGGCAGCGCGGCGCCCTTTACCCGATTGATTCAGGCCGCAGGCATCGTTGAGCAGGATGGTCCCAAATGCGTTTTTGTAATCAGAAAACCCATTACCCTTGAAAGAGACGGCAAATCCGTTTCCATTTTCCCCCACCCTTCTTATAAAATTACCTGTTCCATTGAATATGACCATCCGTTGATTCAAAGCCAGACATTTTCGATGGAGGTAACAGATCATCTTTTTGAACAAGAGATATGCAGCGCGCGAACATTTGGCTTTCTTCATGAAATTGAATACCTAAAGAGATTCGGACTGGCAAAGGGAGGATCTCTGGATAACGCTGTTGTGGTGGACAAAGACTGCATACTAAACAAGGGCGGCTTGAGGTTTCAGGATGAATTTGTTCGGCATAAACTCCTGGACTGCATTGGCGATTTTTCGCTATTGGGGCTTTCCATCGTTGGCCATATTGTCACCCATAAGTCTGGCCATGCTTTTCATCGTGATTTTATAGAAAAATTCTTTTCAGAAAAATCATCCTGGGAAACTTATGTAATTCCGAACAACTGCGATAAGAATGGGTTCAATGGCGACTGCTGCTAAGAAAAAGCATACACGACGAAACAGCCTGACGACATTGACTGCCGCCGTTATCATGAGTTTGATTTTTCTGGTTCAGATCCCATGTGCAGCACAGGATGCAACCCTTTCAAACATTATTGTAACAAACACCAGCAAAGACCTTCTGGTTTATTTAAATGTTGAGGGCGCCTTTCGCGAACAAACAGTCAATGCCATCATGAGCGGTGTGCCTGCCTCGTTTTCGTTTTTTGTTATGCTCTATCAAAAACGTTCGATGTGGTTTGACAAGGCCATCGCCAATATTGAAATCGTCAACTCCATTAAATATAACAACCTGAAAAAAGTATTCATTGTTGAACGTTCATGGGAAAATGGTAAAATCCGGACAGCCCAGTCCCTGCAGGAAGCGCAGAAATTGATGTCTGATGTTGATGGGTTGAAGATAATCCTTCTGAATAAACTGGAAAAGGGCAAGCAATATCAGGTTAAGGCCAAGGCGCAACTCAGCAAGCTCACCCTTCCGTTTTACCTTCACTATGTGCTATTCTTCGTTTCCCTGTGGGATTTTGAAACCGACTGGTACACCATTGATTTCATTTATTGATGCCGGCTTTTATGATTTCACTTGAAATAAACCATGAAAGTCGATAATTGTGGCAAAGTGATTCAAATCGTATTTTGTCCCTCATACACCAATACGCTTTTGTGACCCTGAGTTACAATCAAGGCGAATCGAGTGACATCTTCCCGCTTGTGCGACGGGAAAAAAGATGTCCTTGCACCATAACCATGCTTTTCGAGAGGCGTCCATGGATGTCGTTTTGCTTTCCCGAATCCAGTTTGGTCTGACCACTGCATTTCATATCATTTTTCCCACCCTGACCATTGGCCTTGCGCTTTATCTTGTCGTTGTGGAATGGCTTTGGCTCCGCAGTCAAAATGCGATTTACTACCGAATGTATCGTTTCTGGGTCCGAATCTTCGCCATTCATTTTGCTGTCGGGGTCGTCAGCGGCATCACCCTGGAGTTTGAATTCGGGACCAACTTCGCCCGGTTTTCGCAGGCAGTGTCCAATGTTTTTGCACCGCTCATGGCTTATGAAGGCATGACCGCTTTTTTTCTGGAAGCCGGTTTTCTGGGTATCATGCTCTTTGGCTGGAAAAAGGTGTCTCCGGCAGTTCATTTCATTTCCACCTGCCTGGTAGCTGTAGGCGCATCGCTTTCCGCATTCTGGATCGTGGCCGCCAATGCCTGGATGCAGACTCCGGCTGGCTATGAACTGATTAACGGCCGATTCATGGTAACAAGTTTTGTGGATGCCATATTCAATCCATCATTTCCCACACACCTGGCGCACATGCTTCTGGCATCCTACGAAACAGCAGCCTTTGCCGTGGCCGGGATATGCGCCTGGTTTCTGCTGAAAAAACAAAATGATATTTTTTACAGGCGTTCCCTGTCTCTTGCACTGCTGATGGCTGCCGTGATTGCTCCCCTACAGGCGGTTGTCGGGGATTTCAAAGGTCAAAATGTCGCCCAATATCAACCAGCCAAGCTGGCGGCGATGGAAGCCCATTGGAATACCAACACCAAGGGCGGAGCTGCGTTTGTAGCGTTTGCCTTTCCTGATATGGCTGCCGAAAAAAACCTGTTTGAAGTCACCATCCCCGGCATGTTGAGCTTGCTGACCACTCATTCCATAAATGGAAGGGTTTCCGGGCTGAAGGAATTTCCAAAATCAGACCGTCCCAATGCCGCCATCACCTTCTGGAGTTTTAGGATCATGGTTGGCATCGGATTCTTGTTTGTTGCGGTTATGATTTGGGCTGGCTTTCTGTCTTTACGAAAACGCCTGTTTGACACGCCGATATTTTATAAAACTTTGGTCGCCGTTCAACCCCTTGGCTTTGTCGCTACCGTTATCGGATGGATCACGGCTGAACTTGGACGTCAGCCCTGGACAGTCTATGGCCTGATGCGAACAAAAGACAGCGTGTCTCCCATTGCCGCCGGAAATGTTGTCTGGTCGCTGGCGATGTTCATGATTTTCTTTGCCGTCCTGGGTGGAAGCTATTTTTATTTTACCCTGAAAACCCTTCACAATGGACCGGACCTTACCAGCCCGATACCGCATCTGCAGTTCAGCTCCGGACTTCCGTCGGCAACAGATGCAGGATCGTTTGACGAAGACAGGGAGGGCGACGCATGAATCTGATTCATATATGGGTATTTCTGGTTGGACTGGTGGTGATTCTATATGTTCTGCTTGATGGATTCAGTCTGGGTGTCGGCCTGCTTTTTTTCAGTGCTGAAAATGAAACAGAACAGGACGTGTTGATCGGGACCATCGCTCCGGTCTGGGATGCCAATCAGACCTGGATTGTTTTTGGAGGCGGTGCGTTGTTTGCTTCATTTCCAATGATTTACACGGTGCTGTTCAGCGCCCTTTATATCCCGCTGTTCACGTTCTTATTCGGACTGATTTTCCGGGGAGTCGCCTTTGAATTCAGGTCTCACTCCCGTAAAAAACAGATATGGAATCATGCATTTTTCTGGGGAAGCTTCATGGCTGCATTTGCCCAGGGAGTTACTCTGGGAGGATATATTTCAGGTATTCAGGTTCAGGACAATCTGTTCGCCGGCGGTCCCTTTGACTGGCTGACACCTTTTTCGATCATGACAGGAATCGCCCTGGTTACCGGATATGTTCTTCTGGGTTCAACATACATCATTATCAAAACCACGGGTCCGGTTCAGGCGCGCGCATATCGCCAGGCGTTTTTGGCTGCTTGCGGCGTTGCGCTTTTTATCGGAGCGGTACTTATCTGGACACCTTTTCATAATTCGGGAATTATTGATGCCTGGCTGAGCAAGCCACGGGTGTATATTGTTTGGGTTCTTCCGGTCCTTGGTTTGATATCGTTTGTCTTTTTGTTTGTGCATCTGAAAAAACGTAGTGAAATTCAGCCGTTTATATGGAGTCTGATGGTGTTTTTATCCGCTTACATATCCCTTCAGTCCGCCATTTTTCCTTTCGCCATCCTTCCCGGCGTATCGGTTTACGAGGCTGCTTCTCAGAGCGAAACCCTTTCCTTTACTCTCTGGGGGGTGGCGCTGATTCTGCCAGTGGTTTTAGTGTATATCTTTTACAGCTACCGGGTATTTCAGGGCAAAATCATTTACGGCGAAGGATATGAATAATTGTTTTCAATAATTTAGTCAGTTGTTACGATCGGGAGGCGCATGTATGGCATTTAACCGTGTAAAGCAGATCGGTCTGGGAGCGGGGGTTATTCTGTTTTTGGGGGCGATCCTTTTTCAGTTTGAGCAGGTTCCGTTTGATGGCGTCCTTTATGGCGCTGAACCATTGACTTCGGATGTCGCCCCTTTGCGTTATAAAATTCCGTCCCTTCCTCCTCCTTCGAAGGAGCTACCTCCGACTGAAGTGACAGATATCCAACCCATGCCTGAGCAACAGGCTGTTTCAAATGGAAATTCACTGCCTTCTGATCCACCAGTTTTAGCACAACCAACACCCATAGTTGAGGATTCTGTCGATAAGGCGCCACCCCCTCAATCAGGTGCTGGCGATAAACAAAAAGGAGAAAGAAAGTCAGGTCTTGGCGATAAACAAAAAGAAGAAAGAAAGAGCGCCATGTCTGCCCTCAAACCAGGCTCAGACTCAAAAAGCGAGCTGCTTTCTCCGAAAGCTTCTGTTATTTCCGGTTCATCTAAAAAGATTCTTGACATTGAGTCGGATATCAAGTCAACCACCGCAGAAATGATTACAATTGTTTTGACGGGTCTTTTTCCGCCGGAAGCTCAAGTGATTGAAGGAAAGACACCGAAAATTATTTGTGATTTTCCGGATGTTCTGATGGAAAAAACCATAAAAAGGGTAATTGCCATTAATGGCAGATATATTGTGCAGGTTCGAACGGGGATTCATCCGCCGCCAGAACCCAAATCTCGCGTTGTCATAGATCTGGCGCCTAACCGTGATTATGAAGTGGAACAATTATTTTATGAGCAAAATAACCGATACTCAATGATTATTCGTGAAAAATCCTGACAATTCACCGCAAAGGACACAAAGAAGACAACGCTCTTGTGGCGGCTAATTTCATTGAATATTTTCTTTGCGATCTTTGCGCCTTTGCGGTGAATAAACTATGTCAATTTTTTTGTTTAAAAATATATGAGGAGAGGTCAAATGGACAATGGTCGAACCAACTCGCTTAACCGTCACCTGTCTGCTGTAAAATCCGGAAAGCGATGCTTTGAAAATGCTTTTCAGGGCGTTGCCAGAATGATTTTGAACGATGAGATCAGCAAAGTGGTGGTCAATGGCAAAACCACTTATGATTTTGGCATCTTTCGTTCCGGGAAAAAACACATTATTGGCATGTATGACGAGCTCAACAGTTTCGTTTCTTATGTCAAGGATGCATCTGAGGGTGGCTCATCCAAGGAAATGGCTTATGTTCTGGTCGGAGAACCCGGTAACGGAAAAACATTCTTTGTTGAATTCCTCTGTACAAAATACCGGCAGTTTCTCTCTCTGGAAGAAAACCGAAAATATGCATTCCGGCTTATCCGTATGGACAGGCTGGGAAGTTATGGCAAAATAACCACCATCGAATCCCAGACTTATGAAGACCCCATGATTCTGGCCATGAATCTCTTTGATGACCCGGATGAAAACAAATCTTTTTTATCCAGAGAAATCGGCTTTTCGGACGGCGAAATCGAAACCCTTTATGACAACTACCGCCCACTTGGTGCCTGCTCGGCTTATATATGGAATGATATTCGAAACCATACCGCAGGCGATATTTCCGAAATGCTGGATTTTGTCGAGATCATTCCTGTCCCGCTGATAGAAAGCCTGGGAACCGTTACCGGAAAATATTCGGCCAAGGATAAAATTACATCTTCCGCAGTTGACCTCCTGGGAGAGGAATCCATTCAACGCCTGATGCATATCAGCGACACCCACAATCCTTACCGGTTTGATTTGCGCCGGGGAGCGCTGGCGCGGGTTGCCGGCGGCGGCATTCATTTCAGCGATGAAATTTTCAAAAACAAAAAAGATCTGGTTCAGGTGTATTTGGGTGTCATCCAAAACCGAACCATTGAAATTGATGGCTTTAAATGGCCGATTGATACATTGATTATTGCAACCAGCAACAACTCTGAATTCAACCGGTTTCTGTCGGAAAAGGAAGAAGCGCCCATCGTGGACCGGTGCAGGCTCAGCTATGTCACTCACAATACCAATTACCGGCAGCAGAAAGATTTAACTGCCTATGCCATTGGCAGCGAAACGCGTACCACGCTGACCAGGGAATACCTCCATCAGGATCCCAACCTCAATTACGCGGCTTCCATTGCTGCGGTGCTGTCCAGACTTCCGCGTTCCGAGAAACTGACTCCGGTTGAAACCATGAAACTGGCTGCCGGAGAAGTTGCCGGCGAAAAAAGTATCAAGGCCCTGGCCGAAGTGATTGACACTCTCGGCCAAGATCCGGACATTACGAAACGGTTCGGCCAAAAAGGTCTGGGTCAGCGCAATGTGGGAAGATCAATCCAATTGCTGGTGGAAAGCTCAGAAACCAACGAAGGGCAGTGCATGTTTGCTTATGATGTGTTTCGCTCTCTCGAACGGATCATCCTGGACTATGTCAGCGACGCCGGCGACAGAGCCAAATACCTTGAAGATCTAAAGACAGCAAAAGGACTTTACCGGGAACGCATCATGACCGAAATGTTCAACGCCTACATGGATGAACCTTTGGCCATTCGAAAAGATGTGATGAATTATGTGAACATGATTATCGGAATTGATGCGGAAAACCTGGGACCTGATAAAATGTGGAAGTATAAGGATCCCCAGACCAGGGAGCTGAAAGCCCTGAAAATTGATGAACGCTATATCAACAGCGTGGAAGAACGAATTGGCCTTAAAACCCGTGAACAGCGCGAATCTTTCAGAACATCCATCCGCAAGATATACGGCCAGAAAATTTCTATCGAACCAAACTATGATTTTATGGACAACCTTGAGCTGGTCAAAGCCATTACCGATGTCAGGCTTAAGTCCGATATTGCCGGTGCAGGAAGCCTGATCGGCGCTCTGGCCAACCGGACCAATGAAGAGAATCAAAAGCTTCATGACCGGATGATTCAGACCATGTTATCCAAGTTGGGTTACTGCAAAACTTGCGCCCAAAAGACCATCGAGTATTTCTGTACCCAGGAAGACGAGAAATAACGTCCACCTTCAGGAGCGGGCATAATTTCATGAAATCTGAACTGTTGCAATATTACGGATTATTAAAGGCTCAAGGCCTCACCGAAGATGACCATGACCTTCTGGCTGATCCTATAACCAGCCAGAATACGCCTGTGATGCAAGCATCTCTGGCCATTCGTTCGATTGATGAACTTCTGGAAAGAGACAAACAAAGGGAAAAAGACGGATTTCCCCGCAAGATACGCGTTGGTCGGCTGATCAAACCGGGCAAGGGCGGCAAGGACAAAGTTGTGGTGGTGCCATCCACGGTCGAGGAAAAATTATACCATGACAGCTCTTTCAAGGAATCTTCGGAAGATTCGCCGGCTGGCGGATCCGGTGACGGGGAAGAAGGAGACGTCATCGGAGAGGAGCCCGTGCGTCCCCAGAAAGGCAGTGGCGGGGGGCCAGGTCAGGGAGAGGGGGGGCCGCATGAGATGGAGTCAAGCGCCTACGACCTGGGCAAGATATTAACGGAAAAATTTGAGCTGCCCAATTTAAAAGAAAAAGGCAAAAAACGATCCCTTACCCGCTACACCTACGATATGACCGACAGGCACCGGGGATTCGGCCAGTTTCTGGATAAAAAAGCCACGTTGAAAAAAATTCTGGAAACCAATATTCATCTGGGTAATGCACCCGACATCGCCAATATTGACCTCTCCTCATTTTTAATATCACCTGGGGATAAAATATACAGGATTCTTTCCAAGGAAAAGGACTATGAATCTCAGGCTGTGGTGTTTTTCCTGAGGGATTATTCCGGATCAATGTCCGGAAAACCCACGGAATTGATTGTATCACAGCATGTGATGATCTACAGTTGGCTCCTGTATCAATACGAAAAGCAGGTGGAATCCCGTTTTATACTTCATGACACGGAAGCCAAGGAAGTCCCTGATTTTTACACCTACTACAATTCACAAGTCGCCGGAGGAACCATGGTTGCCTCGGCATTTAAGTTAGTCAATGAAATCGTACTCAAGGAGAATCTGGCTCAGGATTATAATATTTACGTGTTTCATGGAACAGACGGCGATGACTGGGACGTTGGCGGCAAGGAAGCGATACCAGCCATTACCCAGATGCTGACTTACGCCAGCCGGGTGGGAATTACCATCGCCGAGCATGGTACAAGCACATCCGGCTCAACGGAAGTGGAAGGGTATCTGAAAAAATCCGATCTTCTGACCACAAAAGCCAGTATGATCCGCCTCGACACGATGAGTAAAGACGCTGATGAACCCCGGATAATTGAGGGTATCAAACGCCTGATTTCCTGAATGAAAAAAAGTAACTGCAAATATTTTTTCTGCCCATCCTGTATTTTATTTTAGAGGAGAACATGGAACTCATTGATCAGCACACCAAGTTTATCATGGAAGGATGCAAGGAAAGGGCCAGAGCTGCAGGACTGAGATTTCAGGATGAAACACTGGAATACATCGTCACCAACCGGGACCTTCTGGAATTATCTCCTAAAGTCATGATCCCCACGCTTTATGATTATTGGGTTCATGACGTCGAGGTATTGAAAGAAAAGGGTAAGTACGAGCTGTATCCCGGAAATCCTTATGAAACCGTCATCAATACCCGACCGGCTATTTCGTTTTATAACGACAATAATCCGGACTGGCTCAATGTCATGATATTCTATCATGTTCTGGCTCACATTGATTTTTTTCAGAACAACCTGTTTTTCCGCCATACCTGGGATGATGATTTTACCGGCCAGGCTCTCTCGGACAAACGCGCCATCGCCAAACTACGAACCGAACAAAACAGATGGGTGGATTACATCATCGAATTTTCCAGGGGCGTGGATAATCTTGTTGGTTATTTCGATCAACTGTCCCAAATTCACCGTTCACCGGCTTCGCGGCAATCAGACAAGTTGGATTATTATTTTGACGTATTTCTGCAGGATATCAAAAAAATTAAAATCGGAGAATTCATCAAGGAAATAGAAGCTTATAACGTCTGTGACAAATTACATGGCGACCTTGGGGAACAGACTTTTTTTTCAGATGTACTCCGAAAATATCCCGAGTTTGAAGCACTTTTTATCAAAAGCAAGAGCATTGCTTCGCAACGGGGTGTAGATGTGCTTCAGTACCTGATGGATCATTCGGATTTTATTAATAAGGAAGAAAACCGGTGGATGAAGCTGGTTATGCAGGTGGTTCGCAACACGTCTTTATTTTTTCAGCCGCAGATCCGAACCAAGATATTGAATGAAGGCTGGGCCAGTTACTGGCACGAAACGCTGTTTCTTCAGGATGACAGGATTCGAAGCCATGAGGTTGAGTTTGCCAGAGTCAACGCTGGTGTAACATCCATGCCTCGTGTGGGGCTGAATCCTTATGCACTGGGTATGCGACTCTTTTATTATATCGAAGATATGGCCAACAAAGGGAAGTTTTCGTACCAGTTTCAAAAAATTCAAAATGAAATTCTGCGGGATGGTTTTGACGCAAAAACAGGCGCAGGTCGGGAAGCCATATTCCATGTGCGTGAAAACTTCAGTGATTTCTCCTTTATCAATACTTTTGTGGATCAGGATTTCATGACGCTGAACAAGCTCTTTGTCGCCGGAAAGCGGCTAAATGAAGAGCGGATGGTCTGGGAATACTATGTGAAAAGCCGAAAAGTCAGGGATTATCGCAATATGCTTATGGATACGCTCTACCATCCCCCATTTGTTGAAATCATACCGGAGAAACGAATCAACAACACCCTTTACCTGAATCACCGTTTTGAAGAAAAACCGCTGGTTACGGAATTTATCGCCAATACCCTGATGGGCATGGAATACCTTTGGGGAGGTCCGGTACAGCTCGAGACCAGTGAAGTGATTTCGCTATCTCCGCCAACGCCGAGAACCGATGCCGCCAGCAAAAAACCAAAATTGGATGCACTTCAGGAACCGCAAATCAAGTGGCAACGGATCGTTTATACCATGGAAAAACGCAGGCTTTCGAAGAAAATCCTATAAAACTGTGAATGGTGCAAGGCGCCAAGTTTAGACTGACATTCACTATTCACACTTCATGTCTTTTAAGGCTCAATATATGGAAAATATTAAACTTGCCCTTCAGCACCTGGACAAAATTATCAGCGAACAGGATCAGCGCGCCCCTATTTTCTTTCAGGACTTCATCAAAATCATGTCTGTGAGGCCTTCACGGGTACTCCGAAATGTTTTTCAGGTGTTCCATGATATGATGATGGCTTATGTGGGGGAAGGCGTGGATGAATATCCGGATGACCCGGAGTCGATTAATTTTATTAATTATGATTGCAGCAAACTCTTTGTTGAAGGAGCTGACCATCCGTTTTTTGCAGATCGGCTGTTTGCCAACCGCCTGATCAACCAGGTGGACGCGCTCAAGCGAGGGGCGCAGCAAAACAAGATATACATTTTTGATGGTCCGCCAGGCTGCGGGAAAAGCACTTTTCTCAACAACCTTTTAAAGAAATTTGAGGAATACACCAATACCGAGGACGGTTTTCGCTATGAAACTGTATGGCGTCTGGCTTCAAAGGATTTGGGCGGATTCGTCGAATCTGACACCATTCCGATAATGGATCGAATGCTTCACCTGCTCAGCCGATCCCCTCAAAACATTCTGGAGCCATCCTGTGAATCCGACGAATCCTGCGACCAGGAGGACAATAAATTTCTGGATGATTATTCCTCAGCCTATCTCCCGGAAAATTTTGTCGAGGTTCCATGCCCCAGCCATGATCATCCCATTCTCATGATACCCAAGAATTATCGCAGGGGATTTCTTGACGACCTGTTTCAAAATGATGAATTCAAGTGGAATTTGTTTACAGAAAAGGAATATGAATGGGTTTTTCACGATAACCCATGTACTATATGCAGCTCCCTGTATGAGGCTCTGCTTAAAAAACTGAAAAGCCCCACGAAAGTATTCGAGATGATTTATGCGCGGCCATATCAGTTCAACCGCAGGCTTGGAGAGGGGATTACCGTATTCAATCCCGGCGACAGACCCATGCGCCAGAATATCTTAACCAACCCCATGCTGCAGACCCGCATCAACGGTTTGCTAAAGGACAGCAATCAGGTTAAATACATTTATTCACAGTACGCCAAGACCAACAACGGGATTTATACCTTGATGGACATCAAATCGCATAATATCGAGCGGTTGATTGAACTCCACAACATTATCAGCGAGGCTGTTCACAAGGTTGAAGATATCGAGGAAAATGTCAATTCCCTGTTCATGGCGCTTATGAATCCCGAAGACAAAAAAAACATTCAGGATTTTCAATCGTTTTCCGATCGGATTGCTTATATCAACATTCCTTACGTTCTGGACATTCAGACGGAAGTGAATATTTACCGCAATATTTTTGGTAAACACATTGACGAATGTTTCCTGCCCAGAGTTCTTCACAATTTTGCGCGGGTCATCATTTCCTCCCGCCTCAAAACTCGTTCCGACGCACTTCTGGAATGGATTGGAAGCTCTGAAAAATATCGCCAGTATTGCGATGACAATCTTCAACTGTTGAAAATGGAGATATACACCGGGTACATTCCACCGTGGCTCACGGAAGAAGACAGAAAACGATTTACCGCCCATCGCAGACGAAAAATCATTGCCGAATCTGAATTTGAAGGGGTAACCGGCTTTTCAGGCCGCGATGCCATCAAGATTTTTAACGAGTTTTATTCCACCTGCGCCAAAGAAGACAGCCTGATAAACATGAATGCCCTGCATAATTTTTTTTCCAACGTTCGAATGGATCTGGCTCGCTCAATTCCATCAGGATTTCTGGATTCCCTGCTTCACATGTACAATTACACCATTTTACAGGAAGTCAAGGAATCGCTGTATTATTTCAATGAGGATCGGATTTCAAAAGACATTCAGAATTATATGTTTGCAATCAATTTTGAGCTGGACACAGAGGAAACCTGTAAATATACCGGAGATCATATTGAAATCACAGAAGATTTCTTTCGAGGCATTGAAAATCACCTGCTGGGAGCCAAAACCGTTCAAGCCAGACGCCTGTCTTTTCGAAAGGATGTGCAAAAGGAATATACTTCCCGAACCCTGACCCAGGAAATTCTGATGGAGGAAAAATCCATTACAAAAACCTTTTTGTTTGATGCCCTTCATGAGCGCTATGTCTTCAACCTGAAGGAAAAAGCATTAGATCCTTTTATGGATAACAAGAATTTCCGCATGGCCATCAAGGACTATGGAAATGATGATTTTAAAACCTACGACAAGCGCATTCGAAATGATGTCAACTTCCTGATAGCTAATCTCTGCAATAAATACCGATATACCCAGCAAGGCGCCAAAGAAGTCTGCATCTATGTCATTGACAATGAACTGCCAAAAAAATTTGCGGCATCATCCTGACAATAATAGTGGGTAGGGGCGGGTTCCTAACCCGCCCCCGAAACCCTGCCCCATGTACCATGCCCTCAGTCCCCTGTCTTCAGGATATCAATATCCTTTCTGAGTTTGTTCCGATAATAATTCACAGATACCGGATTAGTCATGATCATGTCGAGCTGGCGTGTGTGAAGGGTCAGATACCCAAGGATTTCCATCTGCTTTTCCATGTGCGCCATATCATGGTTTTCCAGGCGGGATACCAGATGGTCTTCCTTGATTTCGACCCGAAATCCCAGCTCTTCCAGAATGTCCTTAATGAAATGCACACGCCGAAGTTTCCGGTTGGTATCTGCAGCCCCTCCTTTGAATTGAAAACTAATGTAGTTTTCCCTGGGTCTTTCGCTGATCAAAGCCTCAATCGTTGAAAAATGATAACCCAGCCGGGAACTCAGGCTGCAATAGTGCTTGGAAATCATAAAATAATTGCGCTCCGAATAAGCAGACCGAATGCCGGGGGTCAAGGCAGTGTTGGTCGTGGACTGATACATCACCGCCATCATGCCCTTTCTGTCCATGGCAGGCGGACCATCCCATGGAATGGCGACAAACCCTTTCCAGAAGGACTTCATGGGAATGGAGTCAATGTTATCCAGGGTGACATATTTTCCTGGCGCTTCTTCCTTGAACCCGTCATCCAGATTCAATACCCACCATTGCATGGGAACCCGGTAATAGAGTTGTTTGCTGGACCGTTCTGAAAAATTATGATCCTTTCCAAAATCAAACATTTCGATCACGGATTTTTCATGAATGAAGCGGGTAATGTCGTGAAATGTGCTACAGTTGGCGGGACAGAACTCGCGTGAGTCCGGATCCAGCAGATGAAGTGGAATGATGTGCTGGCTAACCTGCTTCAGTATCTCATGTACAGGGCTACCTTTCATAAGACAGGTTTTGGAAACGCCGGTATCGGAAAGCAGAACGGGAACCAATCCGTCATAGACTGCCTGGCGCGAAGCATCCACAGTGATAACCTGACCCTGCTTTAGAATCGTTGCAGCATCCGGGATGCCGAACAGGGCCGGAACACCGAATTCCCTAGCCACATTGGCCAGATGCCCGGCAAATCCGCCCTGTTCCGTAATCACGGCGGAAGCCCGAGTTAAAAGGGATGCCCACCGGGGAAGAGCCTGGCGCGCCACCAGTACAGCGCCTTCCGGAAAAGCCAGCACATCCACGCCCCGGTCTCCGAGATAAACTGGGCCGCTGCCGGCGCCGGGGCTTGCCGTGATACCTCCGCCGACGATGAGCAGCTTTTTCAGCTCGGGATCAATAGCGGCATCGTCGGTTTCCCCGGGATGAATCTGTTTTAGCGGCCGGCTTTGCAGAATATGAATCGCTCCACTTCCGGCGATCGCCCATTCGATGTCCTGCGCCATGCCGTAATGGTTTTCGATGCGGACGGCGATTTCCGCTAACTGCTGAGCCTGATCGTCCGTAAGGCAGGGACGGGTGCTTTCTTCATCCGTCAGATCCATGCGGCAGATGCCTTCCTGGGGATAGCAGACGAATTTTCGCTCCTTAATGCAGACATCCTTTCGGACGATCGAAAGCTGAGGCTGTCTGGAGGCCACAAAAAGGTCGCATGCCACGCTGCCGTCCACCACCGATTTGGGAAGACCCCACACGGCATTGATGAAAATACTGTCATCCTGGTTCGAGACCGGGCTCCGGGAATACGTTACTCCGCCAGATACTGCATCCACCATGACCAGACATCCGACGCACATCAGGATGTCTTCGTCACGGAAACCCTTGTTCATTCTGTAAGTAATCGCCTGAAGGCTGTATTTGCTTGCAATTACTTCCTTATACGCCTGAAAGACATGTTCGAAGCTGACATTCAGCTCCGAGCGGTACTGGCCGGCAAATGAGCTGCCTTCTGCATCTTCTCCCAGTGCGCTGCTGCGAAGCGCTACCGTTATCTTACCACCGCTTTCCGCTTCCAGGTCTTCCCAGGCCCCGCTAATGGCTGCTTCCAGATCATCGGGAATCCGGGAGCGGATCACTAATTGCTGGATTTCGGCGCTGAACGAGTAGAGATCCTCAATATCATCGGAATCAATGGACTGGAGCTTGCGGTCGATTTCTACCTGAAGGCTGTTGTAGTCCATGAACCGCTTGAAGGCGGAGGATGTTATCACAAAACCAGCAGGAACTTTCAGGTGAATGCGGTTCTTGACTTCGCCGAGATTGGCCATTTTGCTGCCCGCAACTTCGGCCATGTCTTTGTCCAGGGCATTCAGTGGGAGAATCAGGCGGCCGGTCGGCAGGGTTTTGGTTTGTTTGAGGATGGCGTTGACACTCTGTTCGATGGTAACGAACCGGGCATCAAGTTCTGCATATTTGTCGGGCGCCAACTGTTGGAGGCTCTGGATCATGCGAAACACGTTGACGGAAATGGATGTAGCGCTTGACCGGACAAAGGACATGCTGAATGTTCGATCTCCCTGAAGGGCTTGTTCCATTTCCGCCATGACTTCCAGGGAACGGTTGTTGGCGCTTAACAGGAGCTTGAAATTGTGATACCGCTCTCTGAACGCCACGCGAAGCTCTTCAATATTTTCGGGCTCTTCTGGCTTAGTATCGAAAGAAAACAGGTTCTTGAAGAAATTACGGATTTTTTTCATGTCTGGGATGTATCGCAAAGAACGGTTAACCGGTTGAACTTCATGGTTTATCGAAAAGAGGGGATGCGGGATACCCCGCATCCCCTCTTTTTTAAACGGGATTTATGCGCAGGATTAATGTTCCAGCTTCAGCCCCCATCCTTCGAACATGAACAAAATGGCAAAGCCGTACCACATGGTGTAAACTACATAAAACACCAGTGAAAACACAACAAGGCCCCATTTGGCGGAGATGTTTTCCGGTGTGACCTTGTAGTAATTGTAGGCGCATTCAACGGCTCTTTTGTTGATATCGCCTATAAACTTGGTTTCGGCAAATTTTTTCTGCTTGTTCAGATCCTTGGTCAGGGCCTTTAATGCCATCCACCAGTTATACATGGACAGCCGTTCATCCATCTTGTACTTTTCTTTTACGACTTCGCCCCTGTTATTGAACATCTGATCCGAATCTTCCAGGCAGTTGGTCAAAATACTGCCCAGATCCCCGCTGACCTTGATTTCAGATCCTGCTACATTGACCATGACTCCGGATTTCAGGAACAGGGGAGCTGTTTCCATGGCCTGCTTTTCGTCCTTCATCACTACCGACGCGGTAATGGCATTGCCGGACTGCTTGGCAGCCTTTATTTTCAGATCGGGTATGTAATAGGCGGAGCCTTTGGAAATAGAGTTATAGAGCCCATCCAGATAATTCAGGCCGTTTTGGCCTCCAAATACAGGTGAGAACATGATAGCAAGAACCACGAGGAAGGCTATCATCAGCCCCACGCCGCTGAAAAATTCTTTTTTGTTGGCTAACATCAGGCCACCTCCCCCTTAAGTTTTTTGATGTTCATAAGAAATGTGCCGATAACCCATACCGCAAAAGTCCCGATCACAATGAAAAAGAGAACGCCGCCAATTCTATCCAGGAGAACGGAAGTCTCCTTGGAAAGGGCGATGAATTCCAGATCAGCCAGTTTTTTGGGAAGTGCAAAAAAACGGTTAACAAATCCAGCCAGAACCGATAAGGCATAAAAACCCCGAATGGTGATCCCGGGCACCACTTTGGTGACTAATGCGCCCATCTGGATTCCCAGCAGTGATCCCAGCAGCATGCCCATGGCCAGGGTGTAAAAAATAAATCCGTAAATGGCGTACTGGGTGATTCCGGCATACCCAGCGGTGAAGATGATCTGGAAAATATCGGTTCCAACGGTCGTCAGGGAAGAGACTCCCAAAACATAGACGAAAATCGGAAAAGTTAAAAACCCGCCGCCGACACCCATGATTGAGGCCGCCAATCCCACCAGGACACCGCTCAGGATCAAAAATACGCAGGAGATCTGGCGGCCTCCGGGAATGATGCCCTCATCAAAGGTGATCATGGGAGGAATTTTTATGGCTTGAAGTCTTCTGGGAAGATTGCCCATTTCTGCGCCTTCCGATTGACCGTCATGTGCGCCGCCGGAACCGCCGGATTTTCTGGCGCCTAAAAAATCAAGAAGCGAATAAATCCCCAGACCGCCCAGCATAAAACAATAGACCGTGGTAATAAAGGCATCGCTTAAGACCGGATTGATTTCATACAACCACCGGTTGATTACCCCACCGGTAGTTGCTCCAACCATGGCTCCGATCAAAAAAATGAGGGCTAAGGGCACCGATATATTTCCCAGCTTTTTATGAATCACGCTCCCCATGATGGCTTTGGCGAAGATGTGAAACAAGTCGGTTCCGACAGCCAGAATACCTTTGATGCCCGCGCTCATCAGTGCGGGAGCAATCACGAATCCGCCGCCGGCGCCAATACAGCCGGTGATCAGGCCGGCGCAGATGCCGATCAGGATGGAGGCGATAAATATCCCGGTTGAATAAAACGCCGGACTGTAGGCGGTTTTGTCACCGATAAAATTGGGGAGCGCTACGGCGATTTGATCCGCAAAAGCATAGCCTCCCAGAAGAATTGGAATTGAAAACAGGCCGAGTATGGCAAGCCGTTTTTTGGAACCTAAAATCGTTCTTGACACTTCAAGCTCCCATGCGGCGTGAGCTCTAGTGCCCATCATCATGAAATGTCCCCATTGTTTAAAAAAGTTCATGTCGATGCTGCTCCTAATTGTTGATAAGTGGATAAACGCTGGTGGCAAAAGATATTTTGGCCGCCCCTACACCCTTCGTTATTGAGGCTTAAACGCACGGCAGGCGGAACGCCGGTACTTTGCCATCACAATTTTCGATGCAAGTAATTGGAACGATGAAAAAGTTAATTGTCGGACTGTGGCAGTTTACTGGAAATCATCACCTCCTCGAGATGTTTTATTTTTTCCATCTGTATGGATTTTTTCTTGAATGCATCCTGAAGCTTGTATAACAACTCATCAATGTTGATGGGTTTCATCAGATAATCAAAGGCGCCAACCTCCATACCTTCCCTGGCAATTTCCAGGCAGGCATGTCCTGTCAACATGATGACTTCCAGCAGGGGGTTGGTTTTTTTGATCTTTCTCAGCGTTTCGATGCCGTCCATTCCGGGCATGCGCACGTCCATAACCACGATATCCACGACATGGTCCCTCAGGTAGGCCAAGGCATCCTCGCCGCTGTTGACACCGAAAGCATTCAGTTGCCGCTTTTTCATCCGCTTGAGCAAAGTTTCCAGAAAATCAACCTCGTCATCTACAAACAGTACATTAAACCCTTCCACCTGTTACCTCCTTTCAATGCCATCCATGTCTTCCATTGCGGCCATGAAGGGTCGCCTTAAGCTTGCCGGGATGCAATTTCTTTCATCCGCGCCTTGATGATCTTCTCCTCATGCGACCTTCGCCGCAGAGCGGCGGCTTCGACCTTGGCAACCAGTTGCTCCATGTCGCAGGGCTTCATCAGGTAGTCGAATGCGCCCAGCTTCATGCCCTCAATGGCTGATTCGACGGTGGCATGGCCGGTCAGCATGATGACTTCGGCTATGGGAAATTTACGTTTGATTTCCTCCAGGGTTTGAACGCCGTCCATTCCCGGCATTTTGACATCCAGAATCACCACTTCGATGCCGTGGTGCCTGGAAAGCTGATCCAGGGCATCCTGCCCGGTATGTGCGGACAGAATGTCAAAACCACGCTTGTTAAGGCGCTTGGTCATGGTTTCCACAAATGGCGCTTCATCATCGACTAAAAGTATATTGGCCGGACTCATGCACTTTTTCCTTCTAAAGAATTAAATCGTTTGAACACATCGCTTCCGGTATCCGGAATAAAGCTGCTGGCCGGATGGAATCATCATGTCATCATTCCATGAGCAGAATGTCTTTGACGGCCTTCTTCAAATGATCGATGCTGCTTCCTTTTTTTTCAACGAAAATGACTGGATGTAACGCATCCAGTTGATGAATCATCTCTGTCTGCAGTGTATGAATCACGATCGGCAATCCCGGAACTATTTGGTGTATACGATGGATCAGGGACAGCTCATTTGCATCCGGAAGATCGGGGTCCAGAATTACCATGTCCGGCAAGGTATCGGGATTGTGAACATCATTGACAAGCTCCTGACCGCTTTTGACCAGACGAATCTGGTAGCCATCGGCCATCATCTCACGCTTCAAAAATTCCCGTACATGGGGATTTCGATCTGCAATCAACAGGGTCACTGTTTTGTTCACGAATTACCTTCGATGGCTTCGTAAAAAAGCCTATCTGCGTTAAACTCCATCCTTCGATAGAATATCTTTTGGCACCGTATTCAAGGATACGGCAAACGGGAGGCAGATACTTCACCATCCCAATTTTGTCAGGCGGTTTACGCCGGTACGAGTTCATCAATGTTAATAATGAGACGACTTTCGCCCTGAGATTGCAATTCATATACCAACGATCTAATAAAAATAAAAATACCTTAACATGTTGGTATTGTTTTAAGATTAGCATGATATTCTGCCGCATGGAATGTCGGTTTGGACATGGAATTGTCGGTTTTCTTTACAGCATGGAAAATGGCGGTGCGGTGTAGCAGCGCCATTTTCTCAAATCTGTTATTGACAGAAGGCCATATCATCGCATACTATCGACGGAATCAGATGGTGGCCGGTGTTGCTGTTTCAGCCCTGAGCTCACGCCAGAGTATTGATTTTGTCTTTGTTTTACAACGATTCCGGCATATTCGGAAATTGAGTTGTTAGCATCGTTTTCTCCAAAAAGCCTTCTGTATGGCCACTTGTAGTCGTGTATTTTTTAAGGATGAATAGCTTCGTGAAAAGTCCAATGTCTCTGTGTTGAGCTTCTTCCTTCGCCAGAGTTTCTTTTGGCGCTGTATGCGCCGTATGCCCTGCGGACAGGATTTGCGCAACTTGATCTTGACCGGCGTTCCGCCTGCAGAACGCAGATATTTTGCCGTCCCAATTTTGATTTTTTACAAATTCTTTTTCGCATGATCTGTTCTGCAGAAAAACCTATAATAACGTTTCCCAATCTCTGCCTAAAGGAGCCCTCATGATGGATGATTTCCTCCATAATTTACGTACCGGAAAAAACAAACCCTTTGATCGAACCCGGAAACAATTCGATAACAATGGATATAAAAACCCCGACAGACAAGGTCCCAATGACAACCGTCGAAAAGACACATTTCAGAGAACGCCTCTGGTAGATCATTTCCCTGCCATCAAAATACTTCTTGGGGATATTTCAGAGGGTCAACGGCGCTTGGCCGACGTTGATGAACGCCGTGCTACGGCGGAAGAACGCATTGCATCGGCACTGGAAAGAATCTCTTCAAGTCTTTTTGAAAAAAACCCGGCGGTGCTTGCCGCTGAGCCAGAAAAGAAAACAGACCCGGAGTCCAGTATCATTCCGGAAACTGTGAAACCAGTGAGCGTTTCTCAGCCCGCAACACCGGATGCTATTTCCATGATCGGAAATGCCGACGGCGCAGCAGATGCCATCAAATCCGGAATGGACCGGGAAAGTGTTCTTGAGATGATCGGTGTCTTGCGGAAAGAACAGATGAGTTTTGAAAAAATTGCTCGCACACTGGAGGCAAAGGGTATTCCCACATTTTCTGGAAAGGGCGACTGGCACAGCCAGACTGTCTCCAAGCTCTGTCATCAGTTCTATCCATCCCTGTGTTTATAAGGCAACTCAAAACATATAATCTACCATAATGCATTTAAAAAATTTAACATGGATAGACAGGATAATAAAAAATACAGGATATTGTGAGTTGCCTAAGATATGAACGATGGCAATAAGTGGGGGATATTCCGGTTCGGCGGGGATATTGAATTCAGAAATGGTAAGCTGGCTTGGCGTTTATTGAGATCGGTTTTGATGCTGCGTTTTTAACGGATAATTTGCTGAAACATGTAATAGGCCAGTGGCATGAAAATGGCCGGAAGCATATTACCGACGTTCATTTTTTTGATTTCAAGCAGGTTGAACCCAATTGCCATGATAAGAATTCCGCCGACCGACGACATCTGATCCACTACCAGAGGAATCAGGTACGGTTTCATTAAAACCGCCGACATGGTTAGAATTCCCTGATAAACCCCCACTGATATCGCAGAGAACAAAACGCCTGCGCCAAGGCTCGACGCAAAGATAATGGCGGATATACCGTCCAGAACAGACTTTGCGTATAATGTCTGATGGTTTCCGGCAAGTCCGCTTTCCATGGAACCCACTATGGCCATGGAGCCGACGCAATAGATCAGGCTGGCGGAAACAAATCCCTTGGCGATTCCACCTCCGGATTGCGCACATTTATTTTCCAGCCAATTACCCAACTGGTTCAGCCGTGTTTCAATCTGGAGCATTTCTCCCACAAGGCTTCCAACGGCCAAACTGAAGATGACCACCAGAATATCCTGGGTTTTTAGCGCGCCAGTTATGCCGATCAGAACAACAGCCAGTCCGATGGCCTGAATGACGGTCTGCTGGTAGTGGAGCGGAATCCCGCCTCTGAAAGCCAAGCCGACAAGGCTTCCTGCTGCAATGGCCAAGATGTTGACAAGGGTTCCAAACACAGTTGCCGCCTTTTGTCCATGAAAAACCCAAAATCGGGCATTGACCATCGCGTCAGTCGTCCTGATGAAAGATTTCACAGCGGGGAGTTTTTCTGATTGTGTTTCAAAAAGGGAGAATCGGATCGTTTTTTATTCTCTTCTTCATCCAGTATATAAAAGCGGCTAATACGACAATGAATAGAATTCCCAGCGCAAATACTTTTTCATAAGTTTCAATATCGTTTCTGATCATGGCGCCGAACGTATATCCCAAGATACTGAAGGATATGGCCCATATCGTAGCGGCGATGATGTTCAGTATTAAAAACTTCATTGCATGGACATTTAAAATGCCCAGTGCAAATGGCGTTAAATTTCTGAATCCATAAACGAATCGGTATGCCACGATGATGATATTTTCTCGTTTTTCGATCAGCGTGCTGATTCTTATCCATTTCTTTTTTAACTTGGGTCTTTTCTGTATAAACGAGATTCCCTGTGTCCGACCGATATAAAAATAGGTTTGATCGCCCAATACAGTTCCGGCTACCGCCGACAGCATAACCAGATAGATATTCAGCATTCCCTTGCTCGCCAGATACGCAGCGATGATCAATATGGTTTCGCCCTCCAGAAATGTTCCGATAAAAAGCGCTAAATACCCGAATTCTCTTAAATATTCTTCCATCCGTCTCTCTTTTCCATAGCATGATGCCACCACTGCATGTCGTTTAAATCCGTTATTATTATACAGATCGGTGTGGAATTGCAAGAAAGGATTCAGAAAGGGGGACTTCCAGAGCCTCCCACAGAGGAGGCTCTGGAAACGGAAGAATTTATCTAAAAATTAAATGTCGTAGTACAAAGAGAATTCGTGGGGATGCGGTCGAAGCTTGACCGGATTGACCTCGGCATCGGTTTTGTATTCGATCCACATATCAATAACATCCTTTGTAAAGACGTCGCCTTTCAGTAAAAACTCGTGATCCGCTTTCAAGGCGGCCAGGGATTCTTCCAGGGACCCTGGGGCGGAAGGCACATTGGCCAGTTCTTCGGGCGGCAGATCGTAAATGTTCTTATCCAGAGGATCTCCTGGATCCATTTTATTCTGAATGCCGTCAATAACCGCCATGAAAATAGCGGAAAACGCCAGGTACCCATTGCAGGAAGGATCAGGGGTGCGAAATTCGATTCGTTTGGCTTTTGGCGAAGATGAATACATGGGGATTCGAATCGCAGCGCTTCGATTCCGGCTGGAATAGGCCAGATTCACCGGTGCTTCAAAGCCAGGAACTAAGCGTTTATAGGAGTTGGTTGTGGGGTTGGTGAATGCGCACAGGGCTTTACAGTGCTTCAGGATGCCGCCGATTGCATAGAGCGCCTGCTGGGAAACGCCGGCATACTGATCGCCGGCAAACAGCGGCTTTCCTTCTTTCCAGATGCTGACGTGGGTGTGCATGCCGCTGCCATTATCGCCAAAGAGCGGTTTTGGCATGAAGGTTACCGTATGCCCGGCCCTGTTCGCCACATTCTTCAATACATATTTAAACCATACCAGTTGATCCGCCATTTCCAGAAGGGGCTTGAACCGCATGTCGATTTCGGCCTGCCCCCCGGAGGCTACCTCATGATGCTGGGCTTCGATCTCGATTCCAAGTCCTTCAAGCACCAAGAGCATTTCTGTTCTTAAATCCTGAAATTTATCCATGGGAGGAACCGGGAAATAGGCTTCCTTGTACCGTGGTTTGTAGCCCAGGTTAGGGCCTTCGTCTCTGCCGGTGTTCCAGGCGCCTTCAACGGAGTCGATTTCATAAAATGCCCGATTCGGCGCAGATTCAAAGCGGATGTCATCAAAAATAAAAAACTCAGCTTCCGGCCCGATATAAACGGTGTCGCCGATGCCTGTGGACTTGAGATAGTTCTCGGCCTTTCGGGCAATGAAGCGGGGATCCCGGGTATATGATTCGAAGGTGATCGGATCTTTGATGTCGCAGATCAACACCAGGGTCGGGACTTCAAAAAATGGATCCATTTTTGCGGTTGAGGCATCGGGAATCACCAGCATGTCGCTGGCGTTGATCGGCTGCCATCCCCGAATGCTGGATCCGTCAAACCCGAATCCTTCTTCAAAACTGGATTCGTCCAGCTCTCTGAGAGGCACGGTAAAATGCTGCCAGACTCCTGGAAAATCCATAAACCGCAGATCAACAACCTTTGCGCCTTTTTCCTTTGCCATTGCCAATACTTCATTTGGTTTCATGCGAATAAGCCTCCAATGTAAATGTGTGATGATGATTTATGCATTAATCCTAAATCGCGTCCTTTCCCCGTTCTCCGGTCCGTACGCGAATGACCTGTTCCACTGGAATCACAAATATCTTCCCATCGCCAAGTTTTCCGGTATTGGCTGATGCCCTGATTTTTTCCACCACCTGATCCACCCTGTCGGATTCGACGATGACTTCGATTTTGATTTTGGGTATGAAATCAACAACATATTCTGCTCCACGGTAGATTTCCTTGTGCCCTTTCTGGCGGCCATATCCTTTGACTTCGGATATGGTCATCCCCTGAATCCCGAGTTCATTCAGGGCTTCCTTGACATCGTCCAGTTTGAATGGCTTGATGATTGCCTCTATTTTTTTCATGCTGCATTCTCCTTATGTTGCGATCCCTGCAGAAAATTCGTGATGACCGCCTGAATGGCCGATACCTGGCTTGGGGAATCCACTTTCTGCCCGTCAAAATCCCTGACATAAAACACGTCCACCACCTGATCCACTTTTGTGGCGATCTTGGCGACCCACACATCCAGTTTGCACCGGAACAGGGCATCTGTAATACCGAACAGCAGACCCGGAAAATCCATGGAGAAGACTTCGATAATGGTGAAAAAACTGGAACTGCGATTGTCGATGACAACGCGGTGCGGTCTTTCCGTGACTCTGAGTTTATCCATCCGGTATGTTTCCATTTTCTCTTTCAGGGCCTGAGCCAGATCCAGATTCCCGGATAGCGCAGCCTGAAGGTGTTCTCCGGCGCGCTCCCATTTTTCCTCCTCAAACAACTGGTCCAGCGGGGGCTTAACATGAAAAAGATCAAGGGCGATGTTATTTCGCCATGTAAATATCTGGGCATCCAGAATATCCAAGCCGTTGAGAGTGAAAACCCCTGCGATTCTGGAAAACAGACCGGGATGGTCTTTAGCGCAGATAGTGACCATTCGGGTGCCCACTTCAGGGGTTTCATCAATTTTCCAGACAAATTCGCCATCTTTTAGTTGTCTGTAAAGCTGAATGTGAGAGATAATATCCTGAGCCGATGAATAGAGCAAGTATCGCGGAGACATAATGTTAAACAGGGTGTCCATCTCTCTGGCGGCCTTCTGGGTTTTGGCGGAATACACGACCTGCTCTTTTTTCTTTTCGACGGTATCAACTGCATCGTGGCTGGCAAGCTCACCTTTTTCAAGAATATTCAGTACTTTGAGAAAAAAATCCCTTAAAAGCGCCGCTGTCCATTCGTTCCATGCCTTTGGCCCGGTGGAAATGGAATCGGCCACTGTCAGCAGATACAGCATTTTTAGACGGGCGACATCCTTGATTTTGCGGGCGCAAAAAACGGCGGTTTCTTCATCGTTGATATCTCTGCGCGTGGCAAGCTTGATGAGAAACAGATGCTCCTCAATTAAAAAACAGACGGTTTCGATGTCCTTGCGCCGCCAAAAGACATGCTGGCTCTTCCGGGTCAGCAGGACGGCGGCAATTATCGCTCCACGTTTCGCATGGTCTTTTCCGGCCCCACCTTTGCCGATATCATGTAGAAGGCCAGCCCACAGCAGCCATAATGGAGTGTCAAGCTCCTGGTAGAGACGTCCGCAAAGCTGGCATTCACTGGGATATTCCGGAAGCGCAAATTTTTTCAGTGTCTGCACTACATGCAGGGAATGCTTATCCACCGGAAACAGGTGGTAGTCATCATACTGAACCCGGTGAACAATTCCCTTGAATTCTGGAAGAATCTGGATGAGAAACCCCGAGGACAACATTTCATCCAGAGCATTGACCTCGCCGGGCGGGGACATCAACAGCTTTTCAAACAATTTAACGACCCGTTTTGAGGAGATGAATGTCTCATCGGCCAGATACTGGAATTCTTTAAGCAGCCGCTTGGCTTCGGCTGACAGCGGTAGTTGAAATCGTGCGCATTCCTCAAAAATCTGCATCAACAATAACGGCGCGCTGGGAATGGCTTCGGAAGAAACAAAATTAATGGCGCCTTTGCGGATTTCCAGATTCGGGTTCCGCGTTCGCTGGTTAGCTCTGTGTTTTCTTCGTTCACCTGAATCATGCGACAGTTCATGGAGAAACATCTGGAGCTGCTGATTCAAAAACTCCATTTCACCTTGAATTTTTCCCAGCATACTTTCTACTGGCGACTGTCCATCAATTGAATGAAAATCCAGTATTTTGGCTAATTTGGGCTGGTATTCCGTATATAGTTGATCGCATTTTCTGTTTGCCAGCCGGTGAAGATGGTTTCTAACATGCCAAATGAAGGTCAGCGCCTGGGATAGCGACAGGAATTCATCGTTTGAAAAATATCCGTAATATTCCAGATCACGCCGTGATCGAATATCGGATTTGATTTTGGCTATCCAGCGAATGGTATGATAATCCCTGAGCCCTCCTCTTCCCTCTTTCATATTGGGTTCAAGCAAGTAGGCCGAATCCCCGAAATGTTTGTGACGGAGGGCGTTGGTCTGAATCAGCCATGAAATCAGGTCGGCGGATTGGTTGTGAATGATGTCTTCACGAAGATGGTTCATCAACCGGGTATATAGCGGAGACATGCCGCAGACAAAACGGGCATCAAGATGCGCCGTAAATGTTTCGATGTCGGTTCTGGAAATTTCGGCGCATTCCTCAACCGAGCGGGTAGCATGGCCCACATCCAATCCCACGTCCCAGAGCGGATAAACCATTTCCTGAATCAATGCTTCCGCCGTATCCGGAACGGTATTTTCAAACAGAAACAGCAGATCCACATCCGAGTGGACGCATTGTTCTTTTCTGCCGTATCCACCCAGTGCGATAATGGCATAAGGATTTTTTTCGATGCGAATCCCTGGGCCTATAAGGCTGGTTTCGTAACAGGTCTGAAAATAACTATCCAGAATACCCGTATGCTCGATCATGAAATTCTGAGAATTTCCCTTTAATCCTGAGATCAGTCGCTCTCGTTTTTGTTTCAATATCAATGAAGCGTTATCGGGCATTGTAACCACCTTAAAGCAGATTGAACATCAGGATTCATGCATTTGTTAAAAGTATTTAGCAACTATCGTGCCATTATCCAAATAAATTATAAACGAACTTATATGCACTGCTATTCCAGATAATTAACAAATCAGAACAGTTTGAAAGTGAATTCTAAGAATACAATATTGTCGTATATCCAGGCATAGCAGTTACAAATATGTAATGTCTATTAGTAATCGTTCAGCCCTCTCCCATCACCGGGGGGAGGTTGGAAGGGGGGAAAAGCTGTTATGCCAACCATTTTCTGGGAGCCCTCCTGGGAGCGCCGCACCCCAGTGCGGCTTTTGTGTTCGTTGATGAACCGCGCCGAATAGTTCTTCCAACCGGGGCTAACCGTCCAACTACTACTGGGGTCGGACTTGAGACTGTTTTTGATAACAACTTGGATTCATGAAGAATGATTGTTTCGCAGCATACTCATGGTAAAGAATTCCAGTTATCGGTTCCCAAAGACATTCTTCAGAAGATCGGTAACACGCGCCGCAGGATTCTTGCGAATGCTGGCCTCTTCCTTGGCCAGCATCACGAATATCCCGTCAATCGATTTTTCAGTCACATATTGATCCAGGTTAAAGGAAGTGGCGCCGGCAAAAGGGATACTCTGAATCTTTTGCTCCAGACTCTGATATATCCGGGTGACGCCGACCGAAGACATGGACTCTTTGACGATCGGTATGAAAAGTGCCTGGAGCTGCGCACTGGTCTTATCCTTAAAATAGAGGGTTGCCTCGTTGTCGCGGCCATTCAGGATTTTTTCCGCATCCGTGACATTCATCTGCTTGACGGCATCCAGAAAAAGCGATTTTGCCTGGGGTGCGGCCTTTTCGGCCGCCCGGTTCATACTCTGTTCAAATTCATCGAGGGTCGCCCCCATGCCTGCGGCCCGAAGGACCGTTTCAGCATTTTGCACATATTGGGGAAGCAGGATTTTAATGTCCTGATTTTTATAATACCCATCCGGTCGGGACACGCTCTTTACAGCGTTGTCCGTTCCCACCTGCAGGGCCTCTTTCAGGCCATCAACAATCTGGCTGTTTTGCGGAGAATCTTTCCCTGCGGCCAGTTGTTGGGCGCTTTTTAATACATCCTGACCAAAAGATGTCCTATCAGCGGCTGCAGTCGTTGCAACTGCCATTACCATCACGACGAGTCCGATCAACCGGCAACTCTGAGCTGTTTTCATTGGAAATTCCTTTCGTTAGTTGAAGTCAATACATGATTTACCTTTTCAGCGAAGAATCCCTACTGCATACTCTACCATAGCACTACTTTTCGCTTATATAGCAGGTTGATAAT
>SERZ01000183.1_pt1 | contig 42042 bp, 36 predicted proteins | sample 3171461 | NCBI WGS metagenome assembly SERZ01 (sample SAMN06051861, study PRJNA518727) | freshwater metagenome | biome: subpolar coniferous forest; feature: holomictic lake; material: water; isolation source: holomictic Lake 227, 6 m depth | place: Canada: near Kenora, Ontario | collected... | reverse complement strand
TTGCCTGGGATGGTGTCATGAATATGGAGATATAGGCATTACGGGCAAAATCGCCGGAGCCGCCAATACCATTCATGATAGAGCTGCCCATGACATGCGTTGAATTAACATTGCCGTACAGATCAGCCTCGATCATGCCGTTCATGGCAATAACGCCAAGACGACGGATGACTTCCGGATGATTGCTGATTTCCTGGGGACGCAAAACAATCTTCTCCTTGTATTCATCGAAATGGGCATAGAGTTCTGCCAGCGCCCCGTCGCTCAAAGAGAACGCCGTAGCAGAAGCCGATACCAACTTGCCGGATTGAATCATTTCGAGCATGCCATCCTGCAGAACCTCTGTATAGGCTGTCAGGTTTTCGAACGGCCCCTTGTTGAGACCTGCCATGACGGCATTTGCAATATTGCCAACACCTGACTGCAATGGCAACAGCTCCTTGGGGAGGCGCCCTCTTTTTACCTCATGCTGGAAAAATTCGAGAATATGGCCTGCAATCAGGCGGGAATTTTCATCAGGCGCCGAGAATCCGGTATTCCGGTCAGGGCTATGAGTTTCGATCACCGCAATAATTTTATCAGGATCGCAACAGAGATAAGAGTCACCGATCCTGTCCTGTGGCCGCACAAGAGGTATCGGTTGACGATGCGGAGGCAGATTGGTCCCGTAATAAATGTCGTGCATCCCTTCCAGACGTGAGTCCTGCCAGGAGTTTACTTCAAGGATGACTTTGCCAGCCTGATCCAGCCAGGTCTTATTGTTGCCAACCGAAGAGGAAGGGATCAGACGACCGTCTTCGAGGATACCGGCAACCTCAACAACGGCAATATCAAGCTTCCCAAGAAAACCGAACCAGACAAACTGGGCGACATGAGAGAGGTGAATGTCGAGATATTCCATTTCACCAGCGTTGATGCGCTGACGACAAACCGGGTCAGACTGGTACGGAAGACGCATTTCTACTCCATCGACCTTTGCCAGTGCTCCATCAAGTTCAGGGGCAGTAGAAGCTCCGGTCCAGACACCAATCCTGAATTTCTGTCCCGCACTGTTAGCATCCTCGATACGTTTGGCAAGCGCTAAAGGCAACGCTTTTGGATAACCGGAGCCGGTAAATCCGCTCATACCGACATTGTCCCCTGAAGAGATAAGGAGCGCAGCCTGTTCGGCTGTCATGATTTTCTCTTGCAAGGCTTTGCAAAGAATGCGGGATGCTGGCTTCATGTTCTGTATAACTCCTTTCAAAATTTACTAATGACAAGACTACAACTCACCCTCTCTCCCCTTTGCGACTTTGCTGCTTTGCATGAGACATTTTTTTGCGGCACCCGACTCAGAGGATTGGTTTCACGCAAAGGCGCAAAGACGCAAAGAAAACCTTTCACTTGAGAAAACTCAACTCACCCTCTCCCCTTTGCGCCTTGGCGGCTTTGCGTGAGACATCTTCTCTCCATCTTTTTTTACTGGACCAGTTTGGCAATTTCGGAACTCACCCGCATGCAGTTGCGGGCTGACTCAATAGCCGTTATCGCCTCCGCTTCATTAAAAAGCTGCCAGGGCAGCCTGTACTCTGATTCATCACCATATTTGGCCAGCATTTTCTCATGAGAATCATGCTTTTCCAGTTCCGGCAGAATCTCGTTAATCAATGCGGCAACCTCTTCGGTAACCGTTCCTTCGGAAATCAACTGCGACAAGTGCCTGCCCGGCTTATGGGTAAGAGGAGAGACACCGAAAAGCATCAGCACAGCAACTCCGGTATTTTCAACGACCAGAATAGAGCCCGAAACAGAGGCACGCCAGCGTTTGAGTGAATAATCAAGCTCCGCTTCTTCAAGAAACCCGCGAGCAAGTTCAAGCCGGTAATCAATATCTTTACGCGATCCCATAAGAACCTCCTTTAACCATCCCTGCGTCATGCAGGTTTTGCATTGTGTAAGTCATAAAAAACTTGTCGTGGCATTCCGGCTAAACGATTCAATCAAAAAAAGTGCAGAAGCACTTACCAGCCGGAAACAACCCTGTCAAAAATTTCATCAATAATCTGGCCAAGGGACAGCCGGATTGCCTCCTGCTGCCTGGCATAATCACCCACCGGATAATCCGCAAAGCCAACAAACGATTGCTTGAAGATCAATTTATTTTTCACCCGGTCTGACATCGTAACCTTGACAACAAGTGTAACCCTGTTTGTCATAGCCCGTTCGGTTTTGCTGGAGAGCTGGCTCGGCAGATCGGAGAATGAGACGACACTCCCTTCGAGCAAAGCGTCCGCCCGCGCAGTGGAGGGTGTAAAGCGAAGCCGACTTTGCGACTCGATTTTTTCGACAAGCCCCTTTGTAAGTTCTCCCCTGAACTGCGCGATGCCAGCGCCGGAGTTGTCGTCAAAAACCGGAATGGCAATTGTTTTGAGATATAGAGGCAATGATGAGCCACTGAAACTGTAACAGCCCTGAAGGGTGAGCATAAAAAGGAAAAAGAGTACGGCTACGGTAGTGGTACCTGCTTTCAGCATAATGATCCTGTCACATTAATAGGTTCGGCGGTCAATCCTCTTGAGTATTTTACGGAAGGGATAGGTCAGGAGCAACCATTTTTTTCTCCTTCCATTCAGGGCTGAAAGGTAGATACCGGTTTTTGAATCGCTCCAGTCTGAAACCAATTGTACCGCAAGCCTTGCTGCAACGGAGGGAGGCTGGGCAAAAATATCGAGAATGGTATTGAACGTGGAAAGCTGCCGGGCAAGTTCCGGGGCAGGATTATTGGCACTGACCATGCCGGTACGTACCAGTCCGGGATGAAGAAGCATGATCGAGATCCCGGTATGGCGATACTCTTCTGCAACCGCAAAGGTAAAACGGGCTATGGCAGCTTTGGTGGCGCCATAAGCGCTGATCCAGGGAGTGTTTGAACTCCTGTCAGTGCCGGAACCGGCCAAATTGATGATTTTTCCCTTGATGTTTTCTTTGAGGAAGTAACGGAGAGCCGCGCGACACCCATTGTAGGTTCCTTTAAGGTTGGTATCGATGACCTTTCCCCACTCCTCCGGGTCGCTTTCGGTAATGCTCCTGAAAGAATCGGAAATGCCTGCATTGTTGATAAAAAAGTCAACATGGCCAAACCTGGAGGCGGCTGTAACCAAAAGCTGCTCCATATCGAAAATCGACACAACATTGCAGACACAACCATAAACAGTGTCTGGCGGAAATTCGGCCAATGCGGCCTGAACATTGGCATTTGAGGATGAGGTTATGACCACCTTTGCCCCTTCCCGAACAAACTCGTGAGCTATGGCTTTGCCGATCCCTCTGGTGGACCCGGTAATTACGGCAACCTTGTGATCGAGAAGACCCATGAGCAACCCTTTTTACTTCTTTACATCTTCCTGCTTTTTTCTGTTTGCCCCGTCAACCATAACCTGGAGTTCCGGTCGTCCAACTGCCCAGCTTTCAAGGGATGCACCCTGCTCGATAGCCTCCCACGCCTGACGGATACTCGTTGCTCCTGCCCTGGGGCCCATGGGATGACCGAAAATGCCTCTGCCGGGCACAAAACCAAAATCAACGCTTCCAACCTTGCGGTAGACGGTTTCAAGGGTCAGTGCAGAATCGCTGCCTCCCGGTACGGGAAGTGAACGCTTGATATGACCAAAATCCTGCAGACACTCCTCAATATTCTCTTTGACCTCCTCTTCGGGAGTCATCATCCTGCTGCCAAATCCTGGCATGATAATCGAGTCAAGACCTGCAAGACGTTGAAGCTTGGTCATGACCCTCGAGTGAACGCCATATTTTTCCATCCGACTGAACGCTGCAATAAAGGGGAAATGTCCAATAAGCGGAACTTTCGTGTGCCGGGCAAGCATTCTGACCGCACTGAGTCCAACCGGGAGGGCGTTGACAAGCAGTGCATTTGCTCCGTTGCGGACTGCGATATCGTGCAGCTCGATCAGACGATCAACCTCATCAGTAATATTGGCAAGATAAACTTTCGGTTCACCGGTCTGACGTTCAGCCTTCGCCCTGGCCTCTCCAAGAGCGTGGGAACGGTCAACAAGGCTTGACCAATCAACATCGGCAAGCATTTCATCGTCTTTGGCAATATCAAGTCCGCCTATCCAGCTCTGGAAGGCGATTTCGGCAAAATGCTCTGGACTCAGACCAATATTTGGCTTCACGACACCAAAAAAAATTGGACGATCATAGGCATGCAAAAGATCACGAATACCTTCAATACCAAATTTCGGACCGTCAAATGCCATCAGGTAAGACTCGGGAAACTTTATATCGAGCAGCTTGACCACCGGCACTCCGGGAGTAAAAAAAGCACCTTCACCGCAAACAGCGGAGAGCAGGTTCGGCAATTTTGGGCCGAAATTGCAGTGGGGATGAGCAATAGTGACACGACAGGCGTGAACAGGGCCTGATTCGGAATGCTTGACCGGATAGCTGAGTGCCGAAAGCTCGCCCTCTACCGTCAGACTGATAACCTTGGCTGCATACTTCGGACGAAAATCTTCGTCGTCATGGCCAACACGTCTCCATTGGGCCGTGGATTGTTCACTGCAGAAATGAGCAAGCGCTGTCTCTATATCTCCCACGCACTCGATGTAGTAATCGAGCACCAGGTAGTCAGCCATGTCAAGCTGCTCTCTTGAGGCAAAAAAACCTCTTATATCCTCACTGTTCATAAAAAAATGTCATACCCCCCTGTCGCTGCACTCTGCCGCAAGTTTCAGAAGGGTTCCCATTAAAAAAATCGAACATTAAATAATACGCGGCTGGCCATACGACCAGCCGATGTAATTTTCCTCTATCGGAAGAGTTATCCTTCCGCCTTGATGGTATTGAAATAATCGAAAGCATTCTCAGGCGTCATCTGCTCGTGAACAACCTTGTTGACCGCTTTCATCATGGCAAGAGGTGCATCGCTCTGGAAAATGTTACGGCCCATATCGACACCGGAAGCACCTTCCTGAATGGCTCGCCATGACATCGTCAGTGCTTCAAGCTCGGGAAGTTTCTTGCCACCAGCCATGACAATCGGTACCGGACATGATGCTATGATTGTATCGAAATCTTCAGGCACATAATAGGTCTTTACAATCTGCGCTCCAAGTTCGGCAGCCATCCTGCAGGCAAGCCTGAAGTATTTGGCATCGCGCACCATATCCTTGCCGACAGCAGTCACGGCCATGGTAGGAATACCGTAACGGAGCCCCATATCGACAAGTCTTGTCATGTTGTGGATAGAACGGGTCTCATACTCACCACCGACAAATATCTGGAGGGTTATTGCCGCAACATTCATTCGAATGGCATCTTCAATATCGACAGCAAGCTCTTCGTCAGAAAGTTCCTTGAGAATGCTTGGCCCGCCACTGCAACGCATCACCACAGCTCTGGTGAGACTGGGTGGAACGGTTGTACGGAGAATGCCTCTGGTCAGCATGATGGCATCGGCATAGGGCATAAGCGGCACAATGTTGACATCCGGACGTTCAAGACCAGTGGTAGGGCCCTGAAAGTAACCATGATCGATAGCAAGCATGACGGTTTTACCGGTATCAGGCCGGAAAATTCTTGAAAGGCGGTTTTTCATGCCCCAATCAAGTGAGTGGGCTCCTTTAAGAAAAAATCCGTGCGTGTTGACCGGAATATCAAGATGGTACTCTTTTGCCTGTTTGTCTTTATCGTATTCCGCCATTTTTGCCTCTCCTCTTTTCGGTTATGGTTGTCTCTTTAGAATTTCAGTTCATTCAGCGAAGTGCGGCTGCAATGTTGCCGCCATCCACCGTGGTAATCGAGCCGGTCGTTCGGGTCTCGAGCGCGAGATGTACAAATGCTTCCGCAACATCTTCGGCAGTCACCTCAAGTTGCAGGAGGTTTCCTGCCATGTACTCTTTTTCACTCAAACCCCGTGCTGTTGAGCGAGCCTTGATCATCTCTGCTGTAAGCAGACCACTGCGGATGCGATCAGCATTGATACCGTTTGAACGGATACCGTCACGACCATGATCGAGCGCATATTGACGCACCAGAAACATCGTCGCAGCTTTCGGCAGACCATAAGGGCCAAAATCCGGCCCTGGATTGACCGCCTGTTTTGAAACGTTGAAAAGTAGTACGCCACCCGTACCCTGCAGTTTCATCACCCTGACAGCCTCCTGAGCAATGGAGTGATGTGAAAAAAAGTTTATTTCGAAGCTTTTGCGCAGCACCTCATCCGAAACTTCACCGATGCGGCCCTGAAGGGCAGCTCCAACATTTGAAACGACAATGTCAACCCCGCCAAACCGGCGACAGGCGCCATCAAATGCCGCACGAACGGCAGCACGGGAAGTGACATCACAGGTCATGGCAAGAACATTGCCTCCAAGTTCCTCCGCTGCACGTTCGAGCGCGTCAAGGGTAAGGTCAAGAATGACCAGCTCGGCACCTCTCTGGCGAAAAGCTTTGGCCGTTGCAAGACCTATTCCACTTGCAGCCCCGGTTACCATGACAATTTTTCCGGCAAACACATCGTGATGATGCCTGTTCATCTTGGCCTGCTCCATGTCCCAGTACTCTATCTCGAAAGCTTCACGATCACTGATGGATTCAAACGTCCCGACCGATTCGGCATCGAGTATGGCTGCGGCAGTGCTTGCTGCAATATCGGCATTGACTGCCGCCAATTCCGCAGTTTTGCCAAGACCAAAAAGCCCGAGACCAGGCACAAGAACCACTCTGGGAAGAGGATCGAGCATGGTAACATGCATACCCGATAGCGGGTGCTGAGCCTGAAAGTAAGCCGTATATTCCGCACAGTATTGGTCTACGGCTTCCCTCACAGCTTCCCTGAATCCCGAAAAATTCTCGCTGTCAGGCGCAGGAAGCACAAGTGGCTTGTTTTTGGTGCGAATGATGAAGTCGGGGGTCATTGCGCCCTTCTGGCTCATTCTGACAAGATCTGCACTGTTGACATAGTCAAGAATGGCAGGGGATGAGCGAAAATCAAGAATAAACTGATGGTACTCACGCGTAGCAGGTGCCTTTTCCTCGACACAGATCCCTCTGATAACGGGTGCGACATCTTCCACAGAAGCAATTGAAACCGGCAACATTGCCGATGGAAATGTTTTCCTGCCAGCCAGGGCAATTCTCTCTTCAAGCTTGCTGACCGCATTGATCATGCGGCTGTATGCTTCCCTGCCTGTAGAGCCAAAAGTGACCAGACCATGCTTGTGAAGCACAATCCCCTCAATCTCCGGGTTCGCCTCATAGGCTGCTGAAGCCGAACGGGCAAGGCCAAGTCCTGGTTTGATATAGTCAACAGAAGCAAAGCTATCGCCAAGTGTTTCCCGACACAGCCTGACTCCATCAGGCTGATTGCTGAGGGTAAGCATGGCGAAAGAGTGGGTATGAAAAATAAAACGGTGCGGAAGAAAAGAGTGAAGAAGTGTTTCAATCGAAGGTGTCAGCCTCTGTTCAGCCATGTGATCGGTAAGACTGAAAAGATTCAGAAGCAGAAGGTGCTTGAACTCCCTGGTTGAGAAACGCTGAAGCTCTTCTTCGCTTATTCTGTCATTCTGGCTGAAAAGCTTCCCAAGATTGCGCAGGGGACCAAGTTTAACCGGTGTATAATCATGACCGGTAACCCGGCTCAGATCAACTCCGCTTGCCTTGATCAAAAGGACGTCAGCCCTGTTTCCAACCATATCAACCAGTTCACATTTGACGGAAGTGTTACCACCGCCGTGCATCACCAGCGAACTTTCACGACCAAGCAAACGTGATGCGTAGACCAGTTCCGCAAGTTCAGCGGGCATCTCTGGCGGGCAACACTGCTCTCTCACGGAGTGCTGAAGATCAGCATCGTTCCATAGGTTCTGCATAAAAAATCACACTATTCTTACACCGAAACCCGGTGTGTATTATTGAAAAATAATGACAACCATAGCATTTCTGTGTCAGGTCTGGCTGGCCTGTTTCTTTTTATGCCACCCTTCAATGAAAAATCCGGAAAAATAGATCAACAGAAAACCTGGAATCACAATAGCGAGAAAAAGAATCTTGTCATCGATTGTCTGGAGTTGACCGGAAGACCAGATCATCCAGACAAGCAAATACCATCCCGGCCCGACAAAGAGGAATGTGGTGTTCCAGAGCCTTTTAAAACTGTATTTCATGAGATTGAAATTTCCACTCCAAAAAAACGCAATATCTCAGATCTGACCATCGATCCGCAGTTTACGTTCGTTAAGTTTTTCAAGAATAATTCTTACCAGATACTGCAACGCGTTGATTACATAGGTAAAATAAGCCAGAAAGGCATCCCAGATAAGCACTTCCTGGGAATAACCCAGATAGGCCAGAAAGAAATAAAGCAGGTGAAAAGTGGCAGCGACAGTGCTTCCGATATCTTCCCAGAGAAACTCTTTGGAGTATACCCATTGGTCAAAAACCTCCTTTTCAAAAAACATCCCTGTCGTGAAAAGAAGTGCAAAAAAAAGTGTTTTGAAAAGAATAGCTATACTGACCCAGTAAAATCCGGTAACAAGAAAGTGATTGTAATAGAGTGCCGTTACAGTGAGGCCGGCAATAAAAAACAGAAACTGGATTGGCGCAAGAATAATCTGAATATCGGTCCAGATGGAAGCGTTTCGTTTGGCAAGCTGTTCCGGGGTATAGCGAGGCATCTCTCTTTTACGCTTAACTGATAAAAAAAATACCGGTTTCCGACACGGTGATCAAGCTGGTATGGTACAGCCTGAAACTGAACGCATGGAATATAGCAAAATTGAAGAGAGAGAAAAACACTCCGGCAGTGAAGCGTTAATCTTCTCTGAAGAAGAGTGAGGCCGCATTGATGAATAGTATGGGAAAGCTGATATCACCACAGTCGTCAAGAAAAGAAAGAGGTTGTGAACAGGGATAAATGGTGATATTTGCATATCTGTCAATAAAAACCTATACTATTATGCTAATGCAAGATACAAAGCATGTGCATTGACATGATTGGCTGATAAACGGATTTTGCCAGCGCCTTTTGATTGATGGAAATAATCTCCTGGCAAGCCAAATCAGTTTCACCAGAACGAATCACTGCAACAGATTTCCAGCTCTTTTTTTCAAAAGATCGCTCACTACCACTCCGATTCGAAGACAAGATTAAATTGTTGATTTTCAAAAAGATAAAGCAAAATATGCCCATATCCTTTTTTTTGTACTCCATGACCTGAATTTCATGACAGATTGACAAAAAAATTGATTCCCCCCAAAAAAAAGGCAAAAAAATTACATTTAGAGAAAAAATTCACCGCAAACCTTAGCAAAAAAGCCATGAAAGCATCCCGATCCATTCTCACGGTTCTGCTTGCGACATCGTTATCCACAAGCGCAATGGCCGCCGATGTCGTAAAAATCGCCATTACAGGTCCTTTCTCAGGCGGATCAGCCCCGATGGGCGCCTCAATGAGGGATGGAGCCAAACTGGCCATTTCCCGGATTAACCAAAGCGGCGGTATCGACGTCGGCGGTAAAAAGATGAAGATTGAGATCATCGAACGTGACGACGAGGGCAAAAACGACCGAGGTGCACTGGTAGCACAGGAGATATCGTCGATGGGCGATATTTCAGCCGTTATCGGCACAGTCAATACCGGTGTGGCAATCATGGGGGACAAGTATTACGTTGAAAAGGGTATCGTCAAAATCATAACTCCTGCTGCCGGAAGTGCCTCCATGACACAGTGGAGCAAAGCAGGCACAAAAGATCTGCCGATTTTCCGCTTTGCCGCCCATGACGGCATACAGTCACAGATGGTTGTAGAACAGGCCACCAGACTTGGATTCAAAAAGGTCGCGATATTGCATGACGCAACCAACTACGGAGTTTCTGGCAGAGACGACCTTATCGAACAGATCAAAAAACAGGGCGGAAAACTGAGTGTGGTTACCATCGAAAAGTTTGCCATTGGCGACAAGGATATGACTGGCCAGCTCATTAAAGCCAAGGTCGCTGGCGCACAGGCGATCCTTATATGGGGTATCGGGCCGGAACTGGCCGCAGTTGCTTCTGGCAAGCAGAAGCTGGGCTTCAAGGCTCCCATGATAGGGGGTTGGACACTCTCCATGAGCAACTTCATCAATACGGCAGGAGCTGCTGGAAATGGTGCAGAAATGCCGCAGACCTTCATCGAAGACGAGTCCATATTGAGGGCAAAACCTTTTATCCAGGCCTACCACAAAGCTTACGGCGTCACAAGGATTCCATCCCCGGTCTCTGCTGCGCAGGGTTACGATGCAGCCATGTTGCTGGCTGAAGCTATCCATGAGGCCGGTTCCACCCAGCCATCAAAGATAAAAGAGTCACTTGAAAATCTCAAGACGACCGTCAAGGGTGCCATCGCCGACTGGAAAAAACCGTGGTCAAAGTGGGATCCCTCCAATGTCGAAACCCATGAAGCGTTCCGCCGGGCCAACACCGTTATGGGAAAGGTTCAGAATGGACGTGTTGTGCTGGCCAATCCGTCAGACAGGGCTTTGCTCGATGGTAAAAAGGTCAAGTGAGTTTTGATTGGTAAAGTGGCGCAAAAAAGGTAACCATGAACGCAGAATTTTTGGCTTTGGCCCAGATGGCTATTGGCGGAGGACTGATGGGCATGGCCTACGCACTGGTGGCTTACGGTTTCCAACTGACGCATGCCGCTGGCAAGGCAGTTAACTTTGGACAGGGAGAGCTTGTGATGCTTGGTGCATTTGCCGGGCTCTCCATGACCGGGATCGGTCTTCCTTACTGGGCTGCCGTTACAGGAGCGATGGTGGTCGGTGCACTCCTTGGATGGTTTGTCGAGCGCACGGCAGTGCGACTGGCGTTGCAGCAACGTAACGAAGGCTGGATTCTTCTCACCATCATCCTTGGCCTTTTCGGAGTATCGGCGGCAGAAAACATCTGGGGCCGGGAAGACAAACCGTTCCCTGCGCCCTGGCCGGAGGGAACGCTTGATTTTTTCGGAATATCCATAACCTGGCCGGAACTGGCCATCGCGGCAGGAGCCCTTGGCATCATGACCCTGATCGAACTCTCCAAGCGCTACACGATGGTTGGCATCGCCGTTCAGGCTGTCAGTGCCGATCCTGATGCCGCAGAGCTCTGCGGCATTCGGTCCCGCTCGGCAATATCTCTTTCATGGGCAGTTTCAGGAGCCGCAGCAGCATTTGCAGGCACCATCATTGCCCCCGTTACAACTGTGGGCCCCACCATGGCAGCAGCATTGACCCTTAAAGCATTTTCAGTTGCAGTGGTTGCTGGTCTCGACAGCGGGTTTGGACTTGTTCTGGCTGGTATAGCACTGGGCTCTGCTGAAAATCTCTCCGGATTTTTGCTCGGAAGCGGATGGCGGGAAACACCTGGCCTTATCCTGCTTATCCTCGCCTTGGCGCTTCGTCCACAAGGAATTTTCGGCAAAAAAATTATTCGTAAAGTCTGAGGAAAAGGCAATGTTCGGCACTCTTACTCTTGGTCTCAAAGAAAAAACAGCAGAACGGATCGTTCGACTGCTCCTGTTTGCCGGGCTGGCTCTCCTTCCAACCTTCTGGCACGGACAATATGCACTTGGTCTGCTCACCCTGATGGCGGTTTACGGCGTGCTTCTCATCGGACTGGATGCAACCGTCGGATTCCTTGGTCAGGTGAATCTCGCCCAGGCCGCGCTTTTTGGGCTTGGCGCTTATGGCGCAGCCCTTTTCATCCAGGCTGTACCCTCACTACCGCTTGCCTTGGTGGCGGGCATTGCAGCAGCCGTAATTCCCGGAGCAGCCCTGGCCATTCCATCCCTGCGACTGGAAGGCCCGCAGTTTGCGCTTTCTACCCTCTCTTTTGCAACCCTCTCGGTTATATGCCTCAACGAGTCCGAATCACTGACCAACGGTGCTCTCGGTATGAGCATCAGCCGACCCTCACTCTTCGGGGGGGTTGCGCTGAATGCGACCAACTTCTACTTTCTCTGCCTGGTGGTTTTGTTCCTGGCCTGGTGGGCATCACAGCTCCTGCTTAAATCCCGCTTCGGGCTTGCAATCGAGGCATTGCGCGACTCTCCGACTGCAACTGATGCACTCGGCATAGGCGTCCTTCGCCACAAGGCGCTGGCTTTTGCGTGGGGAAGCGCCCTGGCTGGTCTGGCCGGTGCGTTGCATGCAATGAATTTTGGATACCTGCAGCCTGCCGCTTTTGGATACGACCTGATGGTTATCCTTCTGCTCGGTGTTGTTTTCGGTGGCCGCCGAAGCCAGTGGGGCGCTTTTTCCGGGGCAGCAGTTATCGCCATGCTGCCCAATCTCCTCTCAAACCGGACGCTTTTCACCTCCCTCGTCACCTTTGGATGCCTTATTGCCATTGTCCCTCCTCTCAGGTCACTGTTCTCCAGAAAAACGCCCTCTTTCCGGGAAACAGCTCCTGTGGGAGCTATGGCAGTAGCACTCGCGCTGGCGTTTTTTGCACCCAACGTGGAAGATTGGCGCAAAGGCATATTTGCTCTCTTCCTGTTTGCCGCCGTCGTTGGCCTTCCAGACGGGATCGCTGGCGCCGTTGGAGTAACGTTGCGCAAGTTGATACGCTTTAAACCAGACCCTCTGCCAGCAGCAACTGGAGGCATACAATCACCTGAACCCTTTGAAGGTCTCGCCTTGCATGTTTCTGACCTCTGCAAATCTTTTGGAGGAGTAAGAGCTGTGGACAATGTCACCGTGGAAATAAAACAAGGCGAAACACTTGGCCTGATAGGCCCGAACGGGTCTGGCAAAACGACAGTGGTAAACCTGATATCGGGTCTCTACACACCCGATAGTGGGTCAGTCAAAATTGCTGCCACTCGCCCCGCACCTGGCAGCCTGATGTCGGCATCTTCGGCTGGAGCCGCAAGAACCTTTCAGAACCTGCAACCATTCTCCGGACTGACAGCACTGGAATCTGTTATGGTTTGCCAACGCGACAGAGGAACATCGAAAGCTATGGGCTGGCTGCGTGAGGTAAATCTTGAAGAAAAAGCCCGGTTCCGCTGTTCGGAGATGTCCTACGGTGACCTTCGCTTTCTTGAGATTGCAAGGGCTCTGTCCACCCGACCCCGTCTCTTGATGCTTGACGAACCAGCGGCTGGCATGTCCAAACCCGACATAGTCCGGTTAGTAGATTTGGTTACGAGAATCAAAAAAGCCGGCATTTCGATTCTTCTTATCGAGCACCACCAGGATGTTATTGCAGAACTGAGCGATCAGGTTACCGTAATGGATGGAGGCAGAATTATCGCAAAGGGAACTCCGGATGAGGTGCGGCGCCACCCCGCTGTGATCCAGGCATATCTGGGAACTGACGACAGTAATGCTCAACCCGGCGATGAACCGAAGGAGCCGTCATGCTGAAAGCTGAAAATCTGCGTGCAGGGTACGGCGGAGATGACGCCGTGCGGGGAATTTCCATAACGGTTGCTGAAGGTTCCTGCGTTGCGCTGGTAGGAGCAAACGGTGCAGGAAAAAGTACACTGGCAAAAGCACTCTGCGGGCTTCTCACTCCACGTGAAGGGCGCGTGATATTCGATGGAAAAGAGATAACCGGACTTCCTGCCAGTGAGGTCGCGCGAGTTGGCCTTTGCCTTTGTCCAGAGGGACGGCGGGTTTTTGGCCCGCTTACGGTCGAGGAAAACCTGTTGCTTGGAGCCTATCCCCGCCTCCCCTCTTTCGGACCATTCCGCAAAGCTGCATCAGGGGATCTCAAGCGCATCTTCAAGATGTTTCCCAAACTTGAAGAGCGCCGATCACAGCAGGCAGGAAGCCTTTCAGGCGGAGAGCAGCAGATGCTGGCAATTGGCCGCGTGCTTATGGCCAGGCCACGCCTTGTGGTGCTTGATGAACCTTCAATGGGACTTGCACCTGTGATTGTCAAAGAGGTTTTCGATGCAATCCGTACGTTACGCACCAACGGCATGACCATTCTTCTCTCCGAACAGTTCGCCAGAAGCGCTCTGGCCGTCTCTGACAGAGCCTATATCATTGAGCAAGGCAGGGTAGTGCTTGAGGGTCGGAGCGATGATCTTGGGGGAAATCCTGGAGTGATCGAGGCATACCTTGGCTGAGAGTGATGCACAAAAAGTCATGACCTTCGCCCTCAAGCTGCTGGGGTTGCGCAATCACAGCCGGGAGGAACTACTGCGGAAACTGTTGAAAAAGGGGTATAGCAAAGAGAACATCGAGCCTGTGCTGGAGAGACTGACTGGGCAGGGTGTGCTTGATGACCGAATCTTCGGCATGGATTTGATAAGAAGCCACTGCAGGCGAAAACCATCGGGAAAGCTTAAAATGCGGTCGGAACTCCGCAAAAAGGGAGTTCCGGATACCATTATCGGCGATCTTCTCAAAGAGTATGAGAGCGATGTACTCTGCCTGAAGGCGGCAGAAAAAAAAATCGGGTCACTGCATGGCAATGAAGCCGACCGGAAAAAAAAGCTTGAGGTGTTCCTCCGCAACCGTGGCTTTGAATGGCCGGAGGTTCAGAGTGTTCTCAGGCACTTTTTTCAGGCCGGTTCAGATCATGAGGAGTTCGGTTAGCCTGCATCGGCCTGCACCAGAGTTCCAACCTTTTCACCTCGCAGAAACTTTGTAAAATTCCCTTTCTCATTCATGTTCATGACCACAATGGGCAATGCATTTTCCCTGCAGAGGGTAATTGCCGTCATATCCATGACACGAAGGTTTTTACGGATAACATCGAGATAGGATATCTGTGAAAACAAATGTGCGTCAGAATTTTTTTCAGGATCGGAGTCATAGACCCCGTCAACCCTTGTACCTTTGACAATAACATCAGCCTCGATCTCGATAGCTCTCAGTGAGGCTGCCGTATCGGTGGTAAAGTAGGGATTGCCGGTGCCAGCACCGAAAATGACGACTCTCCCCTTTTCAAGATGACGGACTGCCCTCCGCCTGATGAACGGTTCAGCCATCTGCTCCATCTTTATAGCGGTCTGGAGACGGGTAAAGACCCCTTTGCGTTCAAGTGCATCCTGAAAAGCCAGAGCGTTGATAACCGTTGCAAGCATACCCATATAGTCTGCCTGTACACGATCCATGTTGGCTGCTGCCTCCGACATTCCACGAAAAATATTTCCTCCTCCTATCACCAGGGCAATTTCAGCACCCATTTCTCGTGCTTCCTTGATTTCATCGGCATAACGTTCCAACATACCTGCATTAATGCCAAAACCATCTTTTCCGGCAAGGGCTTCACCACTTAATTTGAGCAAGATGCGCTTGTATTGAAGCATGTCCTCATCCTCCGGGGAAAGGGTTAAAAAAACGACAAAAAAAAAGCCTCGCTGATAACGAGGCCTTTCTTTTTATACTCCTAACTGGTAGCGAACAAATCCAGTCACATCGACCTTGGCCTGATGCTTCTTTTGGAATTCATCGAGAACCTTGGCAACCTTTGTATCATTGTCCTTGATAAATGACTGTTCGGAAAGCACTACCTCCTGATAATACTTTTCAAGCCTGCCGAGCACAATCTTGTCGACAAACTCCTCTTTCTTTCCCTGTCCAAGGGCTTGCTGGCGGTAGATTTCCGACTCTTTGGCAATATAATCAGCAGGGACATCGTCACGGTTAGCAACAATCGGAGCTGCGGCAGCAACCTGCATGGCAAGGTCTTTTGCCAGTTCCATGACTACTTCGGGTTTATCGGTAGCAATCTTGATCATTGCACCAAGCTGTGCGCCAGGATGAATATAGGCCTCGACAAGACCTTCCGGTGCATCACAAAATGCAAGATGGCGAAGCTGAATCTTTTCGCCCAGTTTGCCTGTCATGGTTTTCATGGCATCATCAACCAATTCACCACCGAAAGCTTCACCAAGCTTGAGTGTCAACAACTCTTCCGGAGAATTGATATGGTTTGCAAGAGCAAGCTCACCAAGTGCAGTTGCGAATGCTTTGAATGCATCACCACGAGCAACGAAGTCAGTCTCGCAGTTAAGTTCAAAAATAACGCCGGTCTTGCGATCCGTTGCAATTTTAACACAGACCAAACCCTCTCCGGCATCCCTGTCTGCCCGTTTGGCAGCAAGAGCTGCACCTTTCTTGCGCAAATATTCGACTGCTTTCTGCATATCCCCGCCACTCTCTTCCAGGGCTTTTTTGCAGTCCATCATACCTACGCCTGTTGTATCACGAAGATCTTTAACATCTTTTGCTGAAATCTGGCTCATTGAAATTTCACTCTTGTTGAGATTTATATAATAACTGTTTATTCGCTGATCTCTTCCTTGTCACCATCCTCAACCTCTTCATCCATATCGGCGAGAACTTCCTGTTCGACCTTCAGCGCCCGTGCATTGATGACCGTATCAGCAACTGCCTTGACCATAAGCTTGATAGAACGGATAGCATCGTCGTTGGCAGGAATAACGTAGTCAACCAGTTCGGGATCGCAGTTGGTATCAACCATGGCGATGATGGGAATACCGAGTGAACGGGCTTCCTTTATTGCAATATGCTCTTTCTTGATATCGACGATAAAGAGAGCTGCCGGCAACCTGGTCATGGTGGCGATACCACCGAGAATCCTCATGAGTTTCTCTTTTTCACGACCAAGCATGAGTCTCTCTTTCTTGGTAATCATATCGAAGGTACCATCGGTGGCCATCCTGTCGATAGAGTTCATGCGCCTGATACTCTGGCGAATGGTGGAAAAATTGGTAAGCATACCGCCCAGCCAGCGCTCACAGACATAAGGCATACCGGCGCGTTCCGCTTCCTCTGAAATAATGTGTTTGGCCTGTTTTTTGGTTCCGACAAACATGATCTCCCTGCCAGTCTGTGCAATTGCCTCAAGAGCCTTGAGGGCCTCGTCGGCAAGCACGACAGTTTTCTGCAGATCAATAATGTGGACGCCGTTTTTCTCCATGAAAATGTACGGCTTCATTTTCGGACACCAGCGACGAGCAAGGTGACCGAAGTGGACTCCTGCGCGGAGCATTTCTTCAAGCTGAAAATGTGACATAGCTGCCTTTTTGTGGTTTAGTTGTTCCTCTACCATGCCGCTGCACTCCGGCATCCGTCGCCACGGCGACGGACACTCCCGGAAAGCTTCATCCGAATAATCTCCGGAATGACATGATATGCGTCGTTACTTTCTGAAAAAAAATAAAAACAGGGCTTAACGTTTTGAGAACTGGAAACGTTTGCGGGCCTTTTTGCGTCCGAATTTTTTCCGCTCAACCATACGGGGATCTCTGGTCAGAAGCTTCTCGGGTTTAAGAATGGCGCGAATGGTTTCATCAAATTCGGTAAGGGCACGGGCGATAGCAAGGCTGACGGCTCCTGACTGGCCGCTGACGCCTCCACCCTGAACATTGATCTTGATATCGAACTCTTCCGTTTTCTGGGTAAGCACAAGAGGCCTGAGAGCCTGCTGGCGCTTGAATTCATCCTTGAAATACTCTTCAACCGGAAGCTTGTTGACAATTATCCGGCCTTTTCCCGGAGTCATAAAAGCTCTTGCCACCGAAGTTTTGCGGCGACCTACTGTATCGATAACCTCTTTCATTCCCATTCGTTATTGTTTAGTTAACTTTCATTTCAACAGGAGACTGCGAAGCATGGGGATGCTCCGGGCCTGCATAGACCTTGAGTTTCCTGAAAAGCTGGCGACCAAGATTGTTGTGCGGTAACATACCCCATACAGCACCCTCGATAACCTTTTCCGGCTTTTTCTTCAGGACATCCTTGACATGATCGATCTTGACACCACCAGGATACTGGGAGTGAGAGAAATAGGTTTTCAGATCGTGTTTTTTGCCGGTCAGTGCTACTTTCTCAGCATTGGTTACCACAATAAAATCACCTGTATCAATATGCGGGGTAAACTGCGGCTTGTGCTTGCCCCTGAGGACTTTTGCTATTTCAGAAGCCATTCTGCCTAATACCTGGCCTTCGGCATCAACGACATACCACTTCCGTTCGACTTCTGCGGGCTTTGCCGAATATGTTTTGAAACTTAACGTCTTGCTCATGCTGTAACTGTAGATTAACTGGACTTTTCCGAAAAATAAAGTTTATCAATGTAAATTATTCCACTTAATTCTACAAATTATACCTTATATCTCATCTGGAATTCCCGGATAAGACGATACCAATTTTTTTACCAAGACTCTCTTTGTTCTTATGAAGCCTTTAATTGCTCTGGTTGGCCGACCAAACGTCGGAAAATCCACATTGTTCAACAGAATCCTGCGCCAACGAAGCGCCATAGTCGACAGCACCCCCGGTGTAACACGCGACCGTCACATTGCCGAAGGCGAGTGGCAGGGGAAACAGTTTCTCCTCATGGATACCGGAGGCTACAACGCCGACGGGGATATCATCAGCATGGCGATGCTCGAACAGACACTCATGGCCATCCGTGATGCCGATATTGTCATCTTTCTCTGCGATGTTCGTGCAGGACTTGCCTATGAGGATCTCGAACTCGGAAGGCTTCTGCAGCGCACCTTCAACCACAAGCAGCTTTTCTTTGCCGTCAACAAGGTTGAATCTCCGCAACTCTCCATTGAAGCTGAGTCATTTATCAGCACCGGATTCACCAAACCCTATTTTATCTCAGCCAAAGACGGCACAGGCGTGGCGGATATGCTGGACGATATTCTGGAAACCTTCCCTTCTCTTGAAAAAACGAGTGACGAAGACAACGCAATCCAACTGGCTGTGGTCGGAAGACCCAACGTGGGAAAATCGAGCTTTGTCAATGCCCTTCTCGGTTCAAACCGCCTGATCGTGTCGAACATACCGGGCACCACAAGGGATGCCATCGACAGCCGTTTTATACGAAAGCAGCAGGAGTTTATCCTCATCGACACCGCCGGACTGAGAAAGCGCACGAAAATCGACCGTGGCATCGAGTACTACAGCTCGCTGAGAACCGAAAAGGCCATTGAGCGTTGCGATGTTGCCCTGGTAATGCTCGATGCAGAGCCAGGCATTGAAAAGCAGGATATGAAAATCATCAATATGGCCATCGAGCGCAAAAAAGGAGCGCTCCTTCTCATCAACAAATGGGATCTGATTGAAAAAGATTCAAAAACAAGCAAGATCTACGAAGAGACCCTGCGATCCAACATGGGCAACCTCTCTTACGTGCCGGTGCTCTTTGTTTCAGCGCTGACCAAAAAGAACCTCTACCGGGCAATAGATACCGCAGAGGAGATCAGCCGCAACCGTTCCCGCAAAATCAGCACCAGCGCCCTCAACAAATTCCTTGAGGAAGCGCTCTCACAAACACACCCTTCCACCAAATCCGGCAAGGAGCTGAAAATCAAGTATATGACCCAGATCGAATCACACTGGCCGATCTTTGCTTTCTTCTGCAATGACCCTCTTCTTGTGCAGAGCAATTTCAGAAAATTTCTTGAAAAGAAACTGCGTGAGCAGTTCCCTCTCGAAGGAGTTCCCATTTCACTGCGTTTCATGCAGAAATAGAGAGCCCGACAACCACTGATATCTTTTTTTAACAACCACTTAATCTTTTGAATAGTATGTCTATAATAGATGAAGCGCAGATCATCGAAGCGCTCGCTACCGTACTGGATCCTGACCTGAAAAAAGATCTGGTCACTCTCTGCATGATCGAAGATATTCGAATCGAATCCGGCAACAAGGTATCATTTACCGTAGTACTGACCACACCGGCCTGCCCTCTGAAAGAACAGATCAAACAATCCTGTATCGACGCCGTAAAAAGCCATGTGCCCGAAGCGACTTCCATCGAGGTCAACATGACATCGAAAGTCACATCATCCTGTGACCACCATCACTGCAACCACGATCGTCCACTGAAAAACGTCAAAAACATCATTGCCGTAGCTTCAGGAAAAGGCGGAGTGGGAAAATCAACCGTTGCCGTCAACCTGGCCGTCAGCCTTGCCAAAACAGGCGCAAAAGTAGGCCTTATCGATGCCGACCTTTACGGCCCAAGCATTCCAACCATGTTCGGACTGGTCAATGCGAAGCCGGAAGTGGTTGACAAAAATATTATTCCGCTTGAGAAATTCGGCGTTCAACTCATGTCCATTGGCTTTCTTATCGACACCGATACCGCAGTGATCTGGCGTGGCCCGATGGCTTCAAGCGCCATAAAGCAATTTATCGCAGAAGTTGACTGGAAAGAGCTCGACTACCTGATCTTCGATCTTCCTCCCGGCACCGGTGATATTCAGATCACCATAGCCCAGACCATTCCACTGAGCGGTGCGGTCATTGTCACAACACCTCAGGATGTTGCCCTTGCCGATGTATCGAAAGCGGTCAGCATGTTCCGCAAGCTCAATGTCCCTCTTCTCGGGCTCATAGAAAACATGAGCTACTACGAACTTCCCGATGGCACCAAAGACTATATTTTCGGCCACCACGGAGGAGAAATATTTGCCAAGGTTCATGGACTTGCATTTCTTGGCTCAATCCCCATCGACAGGGCTGTGCGCGAAGGCGGCGACAGCGGCACCCCCTATGTGCTTGACCATCCCGATTCAGCGCCCACAAAAGCCATCAATCAGGCAGCAATGGAGATTGCCCGCCAGGTATCCATTACAAATGCAATGCAAACTGAGGAACTATCATAACTTTCATATTGTTTTTTTGCACAGCAGGTTTGATATTAGGGCTATAAAATGTGCCGAAGTAAAACTGATTATTTTTTTTCAATCATTACAAATATCAAAAAATTATACCATGAGCACCAACAAGGATTATTTGCCAAACAGTGAGGCGCTTTACGACAGGGTTATTGCCGCGCTTGAAACCGTCCGTCCCTATCTGCAGGTTGACGGTGGAGACTGTCAGCTTGTCGGTATTTCAAAAGATATGGTCGTTGACGTAAAGCTGCTTGGTGCATGTGGTTCATGCCCGATGAGTACCCTCACCCTGCGTGCAGGCGTCGAACAGGCGATCAAAAAGGCAATTCCGGAAATTGTCCGTGTAGAATCGGTTTAACCTCTTCACTCGTCGAGGTTTCGCAATAAAAGCTCCAGGGAGTCTTCATTGTTTATGAGGACCTCTCTGGGTCGGCTTCCGTCTGCTTCACTGACAATCCCGCTGTATTCAAGCTGATCCATAACCCTGCCGGCACGGCTGAACCCCAGCCGCAACCTTCTCTGCAAGAGCGATACGCTCGCCTGCTGGTGTATCACCACAAGCCTGGCGGCATCAGCAAACATGGGATCGCGACCGTCTTTTTCCTGATACCCGGATGACTGAAGTCCGTTACCCTTCTGCATATCAGGCGCAGGAAGCACATACATATTCTTCAGGGCGTGCTGACCACCAATAAAGGAGGTAATCTCCTCAACCTCACCCGAAGAGACATAGGGCCCCTGAATACGCATGGTTTTTGGCTGGTCGGAAGGCTGATAGAGCATGTCGCCGTTACCAAGAAGCTGCTCGGCACCGGAACCGTCAAGAATCGTTCGGGAATCAACCTTGCTGGCCACCTGGAAGGCAATACGAGAGGGGAAATTAGCCTTGATAATGCCGGTAATGACATCGACCGAAGGACGCTGTGTAGCCACAATCAGGTGAATACCCACCGCACGGGCAAGCTGGGCAATTCGCGTAATCGGCTCCTCAACATCTCTGCCGGCAGTAATCATGAGATCGGCAAGTTCATCGATAACCACCACGATATAGGGCAGAGCCTCCTCCGGGAGACGACGGTTATAGTCGCCGATATTGCGCACGCCCGCCTTTTCAAGGGTTTCATAACGCTGCTCCATCTCCTTGACCACAGACTTCAGCGCATAGACCGCTTTCTGGGGATCAGTGATGATCTGCTCCTCGATACCGGGAAAACGCACAAGAAAATGGTTCTTCAGATGCTGGTACTGAAACAGCTCAACCCGTTTGGGGTCAATCAGCACAAACTTCACCTTGTCAGGACTGCAGGCATAGAGCAGGCTTGAAATAATCACATTGATACAGACCGACTTTCCAGCACCCGTAGCACCGGCAATCAGGAGATGCGGCATTGCGGCCAGATCGGCAATAAAAACCTCATTGGAGATGGTTTTACCCAGCACAATCGGCAGCTTCAGTGTACTGTTCTTGAATTTTTCAACCTGCAGCACCGAACGGAGCCATACGGTTTTGGGCTTGCCGTTGGGAATTTCGACACCAACCGCATTCTTGCCGGGAATAGGCGCAATGATGCGGATACCCCGCGCTGCAAGTGCCATGGCAAGATCATTCTCAAGGGATTTGACCCGACTCACCTTCACATCAGGAGCAAGCTCCATCTCAAAAAGCGTCACCCGAGGGCCGACAGTGGTTGAAATTCTCACCACTTCGATCTTGTAGATACTCAGCTTTTCAAGCAGTTTGCGTTTGCTTTCCGCCAGATGGTGTTCATCGATACGGTCATCATCCTCTGGCACCTTTTCGAGAAGATCGATCGAAGGAAATCGGTAGGGCTCCCTGTCCTTGGTCTGAACCTTAAGACGACGCTCGTCAAGATCAGCCTCTTTTTCACGAATGCCCTGGTGAATAATCATCTCAGGCTCTCCGGGCACTGTCGGCAACTGTACCACTACGGGAAGCTCAACAAAAGAAAACTCCTGCTGAACAAGCTCCGGCTTAACAATCTCATCCTCGATCGGAATGACCGAGGAAACCGGTTTCACTGACTCCCGAAGATGAAGCTCCCTTGCCGGCTTCTGTACCTCCCTTTTCCGCTCTTTTTTTTCCTGCTTCAGCCTGTGCTCTTCGGCTTTTTTTTTACCTCTTTCTGCAAGCTTTGCCTTTACTGCTGAAAAAGGTTTGCCAATGCCATGCAGCAGGGCCATTGCGGCCTGCAAGATGGGCCCAAACATTCCCCGTCCCATATAAAAGGTCAGGACAACAGCAATGACACCCAGAAGAACCCATGCACCGGTAAATCCTATAATTGTCGACAACAGCGCGGCAAGCATTCTTCCGATAGCGCCGGCCATAACGTCACCGAATGGAGCCTTCGTAAGGCCGAACATGGTGGCTACATTGATTGCAATGAGTACGCTGTAAAGGAAAAAAAGCAGCGCTGGTTTCAGACTTTTTGAGCGCACGAGCGACAAGCCCCAGAAAAACATGGAACTCACCGGCAAAATAACAGGATAACCAAGCACCGAACGGATAAAGAAAGTTGAAAGCCTTGCTCCGAACAATCCGAACGGATTATGAATATTTTCAGCCGCATCCCTTGCCGCATTGCTGAAAATATCATGCCAGGCAAGCGCCCCGTAACAAGCCTCATCACCGGAATTGAAACTCAGAATGGCACTGACAAGAAAAAGAGAGCCCAGCATCAGCATAATACCGATGATCTCGCTTTTCAGCCTCTTCATTTCAAGAGGCTTTCTTTTGGAAGCTCCGCTCTCCTTTTTCGTTTTCACCCTGTTATACTCCTTGATCCCTTGTTACGCTCAGTTCAACGAGGTTCGCACAAACGGCAACGTCGTGATCTCACCGGAATGAAACCCTCCGCGAACCCCGACCAGAATGGGAGTCCCCGGCTCTATATATTGACGCACAACATTGCAGGTACCAACCGGCTCCTCCAGAGTCGGTGAGTGAGTACCGCTGCACACCCATCCTATCTCCTGACGATCGCTGTTATAAACCTTGAACCCCTGACGCGGCAACGCCCGTCCATCGAGAATAAACCCTGCAACCCCCCGTGTCATATTCTCCTCAACCTGCTGGCAGGCTTCCTGTCCGATAAAATGCCCCTTCTTCATCTTAACCACCCACTTGAGGCGTGCTTCGAGCGGATTGGTATCCTGGTCAATCTCATGACCATAAAGCGAGTAACCCATTTCGAGACGAAGAGTATCGCGTGCTCCAAGTCCTATCGGCTGAATATCGCACTCCCTGCCCGCCTCAAAAAGCGCCTCCCATAACGGCAAGGCAATTTCATTGGGCAAACAAAGCTCCACGCCCTTTTCACCGGTATAACCGGTTTTGGCAATCATCAGCTCCGAGCCCTGGAAAACCGTCTTGCAAAACTCGAACGAGCCAAGCGCATCGACATCAACCGACGGAAACACACTTGAAAGAACATTCAAAGCCAGAGGACCCTGCAAGGCAATCAGGGAAAGCCGTTCAGTATGATCCTCGAGCACAACCCCCTCAAAATCCCCGATATGCTGCTGAAGCCACTCAAAATCCTTTTGGGTATTGCTCGCATTGACAATCAGAAAAAAGGTTTCGCTGTCAATACGATAGATAATCAGGTCATCGACAATGCCACCATTCGGATAAAGCAAAAGATTGTACTGCGCCTGACCATCACCCGCCTTGTTGAGATCATTGGTCGTCATGTACTGGAGAAACTCCTTTGCCCTCTTGCCCCTCACATAAAAGTTACCCATGTGAGAAACGTCAAACAATCCTGCCGTGCTCCTTACCGCCCTGTGCTCGGCGATGATTCCCGCATACTGCACCGGCATCAGATAGCCACCGAAGTCGATGATCTTGGCTCCGGCCTGTTCATGCCAGGAGTACAATGCTGTTTTTTTCATAACTACCCTATTACTAAAGTTATTGAGCGGAGTTACAACTGACTGTAAAAAAACAATTAAACAGGAAAATCAAAGCTATTTTTGCGGCTGAAGCCAAGATATTTGCCACTTCGGGCCTGGCGAAGCCAGCTCACCGATAACACTCAATATACGAATACGGATTTCTTACAAAGCAAGCGGAATGCATTTTTTGGAGATGCTGGAGAACAACAAAAGAGCAAATGAAGAAATAAACAGCACAAAACCGAACGTTCGCAAGCTTCTTTGCGACCAGCTTTATGGGAACAGGAAGCAAAACTGAATAAAGCCACTCCCAGATACATCACGCCACACTCCACACCCAGAGAGCACACAGGTCAGATCAGCATTCCACCAATTAAAATCGCCAGCTCCCAAATCAGGAAAATAAGTTCGATCAAGTTCTAAATCATTATTAAATATACGATTATAATCAAACTGCCTTGACAAAAAGAACCTATAACAAATAAAATATTTATAATGAATAGATATAATTTTTATAATTTCAGTCTGAAATAAAATACGAATAAGTGTGGATCATTCAGACTACTGAATAAATTCACAGAAGAAAAGAAATCAGATACCGGATGCAATTTCACCCTCCAGACAAAGCTGAATCCACGAATGAGCTGAAGAATTCCGCTTTGAGGATCACCATCGAACACTCCTGAGCAACTGTCTTTCATAACAGCCCTCTCAACGGAGTCGGTTTCGCCAATTTCATGATAAACCGCTCGACAGAGGAAGCTTAACCTGGAATTCTGTTTAGAAAAAATGCCATCAACAAAACCGGGATTCAGATGTTCAACTTACCATTAACCAACTGATTACATCCATTCCTGATAATCATGTCAACATCCATCTCGGCCACCTCACGCATCAGAATTACCGACAAAATCAAGGCCCATCTTGAACTTCTCGATCCAGTCACCTGGATCAGTGTTTTTCCATGTCTGGCGGCAGGTGTTATGGCTTCGGGCTCCATGCAGCCCACCCTTCATGACTACCTTATGCTTTTTGCCCTTTTCTTTATCTATGGGCCTCTTGGAACAGGCTTCAGCCAGTCGGTCAATGACTACTACGATCTCGAACTCGACAGGGTCAACGAACCTACCCGTCCTATTCCTTCCGGACGTCTGACGGAAAAAGAGGCGCTCTGGAACTGGAGTATCGTTCTCTTCGTAGCAGTTATGCTGGGAAGCTGGATCAGTATCCATATCGGAGGCATTCGTGCTGTAGTGTTTGCCAGCGCACTTTTCACGGGACTTTTTGTCGGGTTCATCTACTCGGCACCTCCACTGAAGCTGAAAAAAAATATTTTTCTTTCGGCTCCTGCCGTAGGCCTCTCCTACGGATTCATCACCTATCTCTCTGCCAACGCACTCTTCAGCGAGATAAGGCCCGAGGTGCTTGGCCTGGCTGGCCTTAACTTTTTCATGGCAATGGCGCTCATCATCATGAACGATTTTAAATCAAAAGATGGCGACGCAAAAGGGGGAATGAAATCACTTGCCGTGATGATCGGTACCAGAAATACCTTTCTCGTCGCATTTGTGATAATCGATCTGGTTTTCGCCGTCTTTGCCATTCTTGCCTGGAACTGGGGATTTCACATTCTTATGTATTTTATTCTGGCCTCTTTTGCCGTCAGTTTATTCATCCAGGTACCGATATACCGTGATCCGGAAACAGGAGCTTCTTTCATGCAGAATGCCGTGGATGACGGGTTCGGTAACGCTATCGGAAAAAGCGAAGTTCACGCACACAATGCTTTCCTGCGATTTCAGATTATCAATAATTTCCTGTTTTTGATCAACCAGCTTGTTGCTGCAGGTTTGATCGGGATGAAATACATGTAAACAAAGCCCAACTGGCTCAAGAAACCCTTTCCCCTCGCTTCCAGAGCAGGGTTTACACATTCCGAACCGGAGTTTTTCGGGGCATTGGCTTGCCGTAAACCTGAGAACAATTGAGGACAATAAGCAGTGACAAGGTTTCACTCAAAGAAGATTTGATTTTCAATAACTGATTTCGTGATTCAGATTTTTTATTGAAAAAATGTAGCTTTTTCTTTCAGCACAAATCCCGGCACAAAAAAAAGTCTCCCTGTTCGTCTGAACGGGTTTATGATTGCGGATTCCGTGCGACTTGTAAACTGTTTTTTATGCTTCAGGGGCATAATCTGATATTGAAACACTACCTATGGTCACGAAAAAAATCCTTTCAAAGAGAAACCGGCCCAACGATACCGTTTCCGCATTGCTGGAATCCCTTCCTGATGCTGTCTATATCATGGAACCGGATGGCGTGATCCTCAACACCAATACACTGTTTGCTTCACAATTCGGCAGGCAACCGCAGGAGTGCGTCGGCACAAATGTCTATGATCTGATTGAAACTGTGCTGAAATTGCCTGAACTTTCAATTTACCTCAAAGAAAAGAGTGAAGAAGTTCTTCGAAGCGGGAAACGACTCCACTTTAGCAATGAAAGGGATATCAGGAAGGTCACTATCAGCCCTTTACTTTTACCGGAAAGTGAGAGTACCCGACTCATTATCACCATTCAGAATATTGCTGAACAAAAATTTGCTGAAAAGGAGTTGCAAAAAGAGCGTGCACTGAAAACAGTGCTTCTCGATGCAATTCCCTGTTCCGCCATCATCCTCGATTCCGACCTGCGCATGATAGTGTGGAACAGGTACGCACAGGATATGCTTTTCAGCTCACCCGAAGCTGGAACACCATCTCTTCAGGCCGTCAAGTTCTTTCATCCTGACGACATGGCTCTTCTCAGGGAAAAATTCCGCAATACCATGACCTCAGGTATTGAAGATTACAGTGAAATAAAAGTGCATCCTCAAGGAAGCTCGCAACCCCTGTGGTTGATGACCCGAACAAGAAAGGTTATCATCGACGGCAAGCCCTGTGCCGTCTCAATCGGCATTGATATAACCGAACGAAAACAGATAGAAATTGAGCTTCAAAAAAATAAAATGATGTTCAACCAGGCGCTGGAATCGGCACGTGCCGGCGTTTGGGAGAGGGAGTTGAAAACCAACATGCTTTTCTGGTCGGATACCATGTGGGCTTTGTTCGGGCTGGATCGGGACAATCATGAAGCCTCTTTTGAAAACTGGTCAAAGGTTGTTCATCCTGAAGACCTTGAAAAGACCATCAAAGAGACCGATGAAGCCTCCAGCAAAGGATGCGAGATCAATCTCGAATATCGAGTCTGTCACCCGGACGGCTCTGTTCACTGGTTCATGACCCGTGGTAAACCCTTATTTGACGAAGAGGGTCATGCAACCCATTATATCGGTACCATTATTGACATCAGCAATCAAAAACTGAAAGAAAGAGAGCTGCATGAGAGCAAGATGAGGTTTAATTATGCATTGGATGCCGCAAATTCCGGCATCTGGGAATGGGAAGTTACAACTGATACACTGAGCTGGTCGAAACAGATGTGGAAATTATACGGACTTGAAGTGAACAGCCTCCCATTGAACAACCAACTCTGTGTTGATACCATTCACCCCGATGACCGGGAGATGGCATCCTGGATCATTCGTGACGCTCTCAGTAAAGGAACCGCTGCCTCTCTTGAATATCGTACCGTTCACCCTGACGGCTCAATTCACTGGCTCACCTCCCGAGGCATGCCCTTGCGCAATGCCGATGGAAAGATAACCCGTTACATTGGAACGATTATCGACATTACCGAAAGAAAACAAATAGAGACAGAGCTCATCGAGAGCAGAAAAAAGCTGAGCCAGGCATTGGAGGCTGCACATGCCGGAGTCTGGGAATGGGACTTGAAAACCAATAAAAATACCTGCTCGGAAGAGATCTGGTCGTTGTTCGGAATGAAACGAGGTGATGAAAAGATATCGTTTGATCTTTGGACAGATTCCGTTCATCCCGATGACCGGGAATCAACCTTAAACGCAGTCACCACCGCTGCAAAAAGCTCATCCGAACTGAACGTCGAATATCGAGTCTGCCACCCGGACGGCTCCATTCACTGGCTCATGGCCCGAGGGAAACCCCAAAAAAATGAAAAGGGCAAAACGATCCGTTACATCGGCACAATTATCGATATCACCGATCAAAAAAGCACAGAGCAAGAACTTACGATAAGTAAAAAGAGGCTTACTTTTGCTCTGGAAGCTACAAACACCGGTGTATGGGAATGGAACGTTAACACCGACAATGTTATCTGGACGGATAATGTATGGAAATTATACGGACTGGAACAAAACAGTATGCCGCACACTCACAAGCTTTGTGAAAGCAATATTTATCCTGACGACCGTGATTTGACATTCGAGAAAGTCATGGCGGCAGCAAGCAAAGAGATAGAGATAAATATCGAATATCGCGTCAAACACCAGGATGGCTCCGTCCATTGGCTGATGTGTCGTGGTGTACCCACCTGCAACGCTGACGGTCAGTTACATTGTTACATCGGAACTGTTACCGATATTACGAGCCGCAAGGAGCTGCTGAACGATCTCTACGTCAGCAAGACGAGGCTTACACAGGCATTGGAAGCTGCACGTGCCGGTGTCTGGGAGTGGAACCTTAACACAGGAGAGAACATCTGGTCAGACGAGACATGGCTGTTATATGGACTGAACAAGGTTGACAGAAAACCCTCTTTCGAACTCTGGACAACTACCATTCATCCTGATGACCGGGAAATGACAATCCGGGCAGTTTCCATAGCAGCCGAGAACGAAATCGAGCTGAATGTTGAATATCGCATCTTTCACGCAAACGGCTCCGTTCACTGGCTCATGTCCCGAGGCAAACCCTTATACGACAAATATGGCCAGGCTGATCGCTATATCGGCACAATTATTGATATAACCGGGAAAAAAGAGGCAGAAGAAAAGTTCAGAAAGAGCCAGGAACGCCTGGATTTCGTTCTTGAAAGAAGTCATGTCGGTGTATGGGATTTGAATCTGCAAGAGGGCACCACTGAGCGCACGCTTGAACATGCCCATATTTTCGGCTACGAAACAATCCCGCCGGTATGGTCTCTTGAGAAGTTTTTCGATCACGTAATTTCGGACGATCGCGCCAGAATACAAACCATCATCGAAAACTCAATAGAAAAAAAGACAAACTATTCATTCGAGTGCCGAATTCACACTGTAAATGATGAATTGCGCTGGATTTGGGTTAACGGAGCCTTCCAGCCCGACCAAAACGGCAAATCCAGCCATATTTTAGGCCTTATTCAGGATATCACCGGACTTAAAAAGGCTGAGGCTGAAATCAGGGAGAGTGAACTCAAATTCAGAAATATCTTTGACTATTCCCCGGTAGCAATCGGAATAGGAGATCTCTCGGCAGGTATTCTGCACGATGTCAACAATGCATGGCTGAAACTTTTCGGCTATACCAGAGAAGAGGTCATTGGTAAAAATCTCAGGGATCTTGGTCTGTTTGCACAAATCGAAGATCATGAAAAAATTGTCAGTGAACTCAATGAACATCGTAAAATTCTCAACACTCCATTCCATCTCCGCAAAAAATCCGGTGAAACTGCCACCATTCTTTTTTCTTCGGAATTTATTTCGCTCAATGACAAACCCGCTCTTCTGGTGATCATGACGGATATCACCTTGCAGGAGTTGCAACAGTTAAGCATAGAACGGCTGGAGCAGGCAGTTACAGATCGCACCGAGCAGCTTAACCAGGAGGTAAAGCGACTGAACAGCTTTTTAAACATGATTTCGCATGAATACCGAACACCTCTGGCAATCATCCGCGGCAATCTTGACCTTATCGAACTGAAAAACAAACACTTGAACTGTTGCAATCCGGTCGAAATGAACAAAATACGTCGCGCCATCAACCGCCTTGTGGAGGTAATGGAGGAGTCACTGCATGAAAGCCGCGTTTTTGAATCCCGGACGACATTGTCACTGAAGCCATTCCCGATAGCTCCAGTCATTGCTTCGCAGATAGAGTCTATACGTGCCTTGTGGCCTGAACGTACCATCCACTATTCAGAGAAGCTGGAAGAGTGTGAAATTTTCGGTGATCCGTCACAACTTAAACTGGCCATTTTCAATCTTCTGGATAATGCACGAAAGTATTCCGAACCGGACTCGCCAATCGAACTGGAGTGCCACCTGGAAGGCAACGAAGCGGTCATCAGCATCCGAAACAGGGGAATACCTATGACAAAACAAGACGCAGAGCTGTTTTTTGAAAAGTTCCGGCGCGGCAGCAACGCCAGGAATACCGGCGGTGCTGGTCTCGGCTTGTGGCTTGTAAAAAGTATCATTGATCAGCTTGACGGAAAGATCACTCTCAAAGGCATTCCATCCGGTGTCGAGGCAACTTTGCGTCTGCCTCTCTTTCATCATGCAGGGTAAATATGGCGGTGCATTTCAAAGCAATCCATCTGTTCAGATTCTGATGAAATTTTCAGTATACTGTTACATCATAATTTGACAACTCTATTGAGCTTACCTATGGCCGACAGCAGACGAGTGATCGTTGTTGAAGACGAAAGTGATTTCCGGGAAAGCATGATGGAATACCTTTTGCTGAGCGGACTGGACGTAACCGGTGTAGAGTCAGCACTTGAGTTCTATCAAAACATCTCTAAGCAAAATTATGGCCTGGCGGTTGTCGACATAGGCCTTCCAGACCAGAATGGACTGGTGCTGGCCGAATATATTCGAAACAATACTGATATGCGCATTATCATTCTGACTGCGCAGTCATCTCTGGAAAGCAAAGTTGAGGGATACAAGGCCGGAGCGGATATCTATCTGGTCAAACCGGTAGACTTCTCTGAATTGTCAGCCTCCATATACAGTATTCTGGGTCGCCTTGATAAAAACCTGCCCATAACCAGTGATCCGAAGAAAATCGAACCATCCCATAACGTGGAGCAATCATCCTGGACGCTTGTACGCAGCGAGTGGACTTTATCTAACCCGAATGGAGATGAAATAAAGCTTACTTCCAAAGAATTTGATTTTATTGAACTGCTGGCATCTTCCCCCCATACCGTCGTTGTCCGTCAGGATCTTTTAAAGGCTCTTGATTATGACAATAATGAGTATGGCAACCGCTCCCTCGATGCACTGGTTCATCGTCTTCGACTGAAAAAAAAGAGCGTCAACTGCCGGATCCCCATCAAGACCAATCACGGCACAGGGTACAGCTTTTCTGCTTCCATCAATATCGTATAAACGCCAGGCAGGATTCCCGGGTGACCAGGAATCCTTTTTACTGCCTCACTGCAAATGCCGGTCAATGCTGTTCTGCGAAAGCGCCTGCAGGAAAGCTTTTCATACATTCAGTGCAGTTGCCTGACCAAACTGAGACGGCATTATTCCAAACCTCTTCGCGCATCCGACACGCTAACCCGGCATCAATCAGGCCAGGGTTCACAACCTCTCTCCATGCCCACTGACTCCATGTATTAAACTGGAATTGCCACCATCCCTCTATAATAGTGGCTGCTTTCCCGGCGATCTCTCCTGGCTCGTCCACCTTGAAACAACCGATAGCCAAATCGCAATAATCATAAGAACTTGGAGAACCCTGAGAGAAGGTGACTGCATAGACATTGTAACCGGGAAGAAGCGTGACATAATAGCTTTCCAGCCACAATATTTCGGAAAAAGAATCTTCCGCCCAGTCAACGTCAAAAAGATGCATGGGGCAAAAAAGATCGCTTCTCATCCGAACAGGAGGCAGAACCCAGGTTTTGCGTTCAATGACCGTAGAGCCATCTTCCTGAATTGACAAACCCTGGGGAAGCTGACCCTGTATAGAAGAGAGCACAAGCTCGGCAACTCTGTTTGCATCCGCCAAGTCATCCCTTTCCGGATATACCGTAACTTGCCGCATCCAGCGCTCAATAACTGCCTGCTCATCCCCTGTGTAAAGGGAAGGTATTATCATACTCTCGTGAAATATCATATCACTTCCTTTTTTTTGTCCTGTTAAAACACCCCTGTTGATAAAAAGAGAAGAAAAAAACCGTTATGTAAACATTCTGATGCTTCCATAATGAACCCTGAAACATGAAAAGCATACTTGTGCCAATTGGCTGTTTCAACCATCCCGCATGCTGAATTTTATCCGCCCTGAAGCTTCAATAAAACAAACCCAACGGTTCAGATTGCTCTATTTGCTTTAATTGTAACAGGTAAACATTACCCCTGCTACAAGCTCTTCTGCTGCCCTGTTGACCTGGCTGAAGATCTTTATCATCCCCAGTTTTAGTAAAAAAAAATCTTACTCATATCACAAATATTATATTATTTTTTCATTTTTGTAAGAAAAATAAATTCAAAAAATTGTCGCGAAAACCTGTGCGCCAATGTTCCGGTTCTTCAAGTTTGAGTTATTCTACAAAACCACTGTTCTCAAGTAAAATATCAGGAATCTTTATCAACCGAATGAGAAGCATACGGAAAATTAGAGCGAAGTTTTCTTGACGGAACAGAGAGAAGTGATACTGACTGACGGGAAAATGACTATCCTGTTGGCAGCACAACATCATCAAGGCTCAGAGGCTCTGCTCCAAAAGCATACGGTTTCGATAAAGCCAACCAGAAAAATTGAACAACGGAAAGGGATTAAAAACAAAAAGTGGCAATATGCCCCAGAACTCTTCAGAGACTTTCATTGAGGAAAGAAAAGCTCATAATGCGGCTCGCACAGAAATGATGGAGAGTGAGGAGAGCGAGGAAATTGCGGATCACATCTTTATGGAAATATTGCGAACCGCAATGGACGAAATGCGTCATATCCTGCAGGAACTTATGGAAGAGAGCGAAAATGGTTGTGAAGGAGATGCCAGGGCCAATCCTGTATCATCATTGATCAAAAGCACTTCTGCAAAAACAGCAGGCATTGCCTGCCAGACCAAAAAAATTGAACAACGCTACCGGATGTAATGATGGATGCGTCAGGGAGTCCCTTGATAGTGACAGATCGAGAGTAAAACAGACTCCGATGGCCAAGGCAAGACGATCAATTTCCATTTCAACCCTCTTTGGTTTCTCACTTCTTGTCTTTGATGCAACGGACTGAAAAACCAATTCGTTTATTTGCCTGCCCTCGCCGAAGCGCCGCATCGAAATAACCCAGTGAGCGGCACCATGCTCTCTTTTCATCAGACTCTGTTGAAGACCATAGTCGGCTGTACTCACCCGGTGCCATAAACTCCCCATCGGTATCCCTCCTTGCCCCGGCAGGAAAGAAAGAGAGTTCACTTTTATTATTGGCACCATCATTAGGTTCTTTCCAATGCACTGTAGTCTTGAGAGCGCCACCAGCACTTTCCGCACCACCAAGCAAATCGCTTAACGCCAACCATTCAGCATCAGTTGCCACATGCCAGCCTTCAGGAGCAAGAACCCTGGGATCATTGACTGCATACCAATTATAAAGCTTGCCACAGGTTTTGGCATTTCCCTGGTTGTTTTGGTTATAACACCATGCACCTGATGAGAGGGTCGACCAAGCTTTGGAATCTTTGACTTGCGGTATCACGTCGCCGTTCCGATAGCGAGAAACATCCAGATTTTCACCACTCCAGATCATACTGCCCAAAGTTACAGCGTTGTAACTATGACCGTCAATATCAACCATTTTTTCAGGATGAGTTTTGCAACTGACCATCAATAGCATGACGATCGATACTCCAGTCTTCAGAAAAAGGTTACTGCGCAGCATTATAAAATTTTTACTCATTAAAAAAAGAGGGCGCGCAAAGCAACCTCTCTACCGTTCATGCCAATGCCGGACAACTGGCAAAGAGATAAAAACTTTCTGCTACTCTCTTTATAGACGAAGCTATATCCATCACACAGAGTATCCGCAAATGTTACCGATAACTCTCCATTTTCCCCGTTTGACCAAAGCGCACTATTAATGTGTTGGGGGGGGGCCTGCCATAAATTCAGCAATATGGCCCTGCCGGAATAAACATGGTCAGGTCACTTGAAAGTCTGCCCTTATCTTCAAAAAAAAGCCGCCTTTTTGCAAGCGGCTGATTTTTTTTACCGTAACCCCTACAGGGTAACCGCCTTTACGACAAATTCAGGTGGTTCCATGATGTGCTTTTTTACGGCACAAAGATTGGCTGCATTGACAACCGCATCACGATACTTTTCAGGAAAACTCTCAGGCAATTCGATAGCAATCTCAATTTTTCCTATGCCCTGACCACTTTCTTTTGGAAAATGTGTCTGAACAAGCCGAATTCCCTCTGTCGGGATACCCCTGCTCTCGCAAAACGAGTAAACGAAGATACCAGCACAGGTTCCAATTGAGGCCAGGAAAAGAGTAAAGGGAGCCGGCGCGGAATCATCACCTCCAGCATAAGATGACTGATCAGTATTAATAATAAAACCACCGATCTTTGCATCGACTTTTTTCCCTCCACCAGACGTAACGATCATTTTGCTATTCATATTGAACAAAAAAAAAGGTTGAAAAAATATTTTTAGAATTATAAACATACGCTCATAATAAAACAAGTGAATCAGAGGGATATGCAAAAAATAACTGACAAGGTGATGAACTTCGGGCGTCCACAGAGTCAGATGCTCTTCAGGAGAGATTACGCAGGAAAAAACATCGGGAATAACAATGATCTCTGAAACATCTCCACGCCTTGAGCTATCTCTGCCGGACTTGAAAATGGGTGCAAATGGGTGTATTATTGGGTTATGCTTCAAACCAACACTCTTCCAATCAACCCTGAGATCTGAGCCGGGTTGACACCATCGAGAGTATTGGATCGTCTTCACGCATTGAGGGCGCTAAACTGCCCGGTCAGGAGGAAGAGCGCCTGCTTAAAACCTGACGATCCACTCTTTCGAGACGCTTGCCGAGCTGAACGAATTGATGTTTGGCTATACTGAACGAAAAAAATCGTTGATTGATCGTCTTCGGTTGCAATTTTATCCGGTTCGTGAGCAGACCCCTGCTACAATGTCTGTTCAATAGAGTTGGGTGTTACTGCCATCACTGCGCGCGCCCATGCAAACTTTGCCTTGATGACATCAAAATCAGTACCAGCAGTTTCTATGCACGCCGTACCTTTAATCAGGAAGCCAGCACCAGGGCCAATATTTCCAGTGACCTTGCGGCTTCCAAGAGTAATCAATACCTGATTGTTAAAGGCAATGTTCGCTTCAGTACGATGCATATAACCGACAGGAATCAATATGCGCCCAGCATTGGTAATGCGTATATAACTGTTCCAGGTATTGACCATGTGGGGTCCATCCTGCCCCAACGTCGCTATCGCAACCACTCCGTCATGCTTCAAAACTTCCAATAATTTCTCTGGAATCATCTGTATAGACCCATTGTGTCGTTCAAAAAAATTCAATCCTGTGGATTTGGCTTGAGCAGTTTAAGGTTTCTGCGAGAAATTGTCTAATGGTGCCGCCCTGTAAGTGATTGTAATGCGGAAAAATCCACACAATATTAAACACTTCAGGCCGGAATTAACTCAACGTGTACATTTTCTCACTGTTTTCAAATCATAAATGAATGATAAATCATTCTATAAAACCATAAATCATAAATAACGAATGAAAAAGAATTCAGCATATTTGATCAGTATCAAAATAGAGGTATATTTGATTGATAATTCATGCATTATATTTCAAATAAAAGCATTATGACTGAAGAATCATTCACCAGTTGGCCATCCATGAGTGACAAGGCACTGGCCGGGCATATAGGGGCGTTTGTGAGACACCATCGCCTGGAGCAAAACAAAACCCAGGATGCACTTGCGCATGCGGCTGGTATCAGTCGATCAACCCTGAGTTTGCTGGAAAGGGGTGAAACGGTTACCCTGAACACTCTGCTTCAGGTACTAAGGGTATTGGAGCAGTTACAGGTAATGGAAGCTTTTGTGGTAGAGCAGCGTATCAGTCCATTGGCGCTGGCTAAAATGCAGAAAGAAAAAAGACAACGAGCACGAGGAAAACAGAGCGGCAATACAACAGAAAATGAATGGTAAAGCATGAATGTAGCAGAAGTCAAAATATGGGGGGAATTGGCCGGCGCTGTGGCGTGGGACGATGCCAGCGGCTTGGCCACGTTTGAATATGATCCAAAATTCAAGTCGAAGGGATGGGATCTTGCGCCCCTGCAAATGCCCCTTTCCGCTGCCAAAAGCATGTTTGTATTTCCAGCCTTGCGCAAAAAAGCCGAACCTTCCCTTGATACCTTCAAAGGATTGCCGGGATTACTGGCCGACGTACTGCCCGACAGATATGGAAATGAGTTGATCAACCTGTGGTTGGCCCAGCAAGGCCGTCCACAGAACAGCATGAACCCGGTGGAGATGCTCTGCTTTATCGGCACCCGAGGGATGGGTGCTTTGGAGTTTGAACCGACTACCTGGCAAGAAAGCAAAAGAACGTTCTCCGTAGAGCTCAATACTCTGGTAGAGATTGCAAAAAACATGCTCTTCAAAAAAGAAGCCTTCAGCACCAACATGCAAGCTGATGAGAAAAAGGCAATATCGGAAATTCTTCGTATCGGCACTTCCGCTGGAGGAGCAAGACCAAAGGCCGTGATTGCATATAACGAAAAAACAAAAGAAGTACGCTCCGGCCAGACCAACTCACCCAAAGGGTTCGAGCATTGGCTTTTAAAGCTCGACGGAGTGAGTGACGTGCAATTGGGAACCACTCTTGGCTACGGCAGGGTAGAAATGGCATACTACAACATGGCCAAAGCCTGCGGCATAACCATGATGCCATCCCGGTTGCTTGAAGAAAACGGAAGAGCGCACTTTATGACCAAACGCTTCGACCGGGAAGGCGGCTCAACGAAACACCACATTCAAACCTTCTGCGCAATGAAGCACTTTGACTACAACTCAGTCATGAGTTTCAGCTATGAGCAGCTTTTTCAAACCATGCGTGAATTGAAACTCTCCTATCCTGACGCAGAGCAAATGTTCCGCAGGATGGCTTTTAACGTGGCTGCACGAAACTGCGATGACCACACAAAAAACTTTGCGTTCCGCTTAAAAAAAGAGGGCAAATGGGAACTGGCGCCTGCTTATGATATTTGCCATGCCTGGCAGCCCAATCATCAATGGGTAAGCCAGCATGCCTTGAGCATTAACGGAAAACGAACCAACATTACAAAAGAAGACCTTTTAATCATCGGCAAATCCATAAGCAACAAAAAAGCAGCAGAGGCAATTGATGAAATCAATGCAACAATATCACAATGGAAAAAGTATGCCGATGAAGTAGCGGTATCGCCCGGCTTAAGAGACCAGATTGCCAAGACCCTTATCCACTTGAAATAATTCCGCCCTTTGCCAACGACTTGCCGCCACCTAAAGCCAACTGCATATCATGCGCTGTAATTATTCTCATACCGAACCGTGCGGTTACCGAGCATTAACTTTCGACTGAGACGACGCTGGCCGGTGTTAAAAGCTGCCTGTACCGGAACCTGGGTACTCTGTCCAGAGGCATAGTCACGTTGGGCCTTGCCGGGTTTCGCATCAATATGCAGACGCAGGAGTGTTTCATCTGCCAGAACTTCAAGAGGTTCACGAGGTACCGGTTTGCCGCTTATCGAACTGATTCTCGTTTTGGCAAAAACCCCATATCCGAGACGCACAAGCCGCCCCTCCCTGACAAACGCATTCAGCAGTCGGCTTATCTGGCTTTGGCTGCCTAAATGCTCAAAATCAGAACGCAAGACGATTTCTCCGCGTCTCATGGTAATGGAACGAATCATCCGATCTTTCATGCTCAAACGGGATTTCATGGCACTATGCTGTAACGTAACGATCAAATAGTCACTTCATTTCAAGTAGACAATAGCACCATTAATAACAATGCTTTGGTCATGCAAAAAATGCCCACTCTATGAAGAAGGTCAGCACTAACCTCAAACACCAATAATACTACCACCCGGAACCCGTATAAACCAAGTAAATCAAACAACGCTACAGCATGTAATAAAGCAGGTTTCAGGCAACACCTATCCATTGCACTCCAGCCCGAAGCGGCCACCAGTGAAGCTACACTTCAAGAGGTTGAGGGGTAGCAGACAAACCCAGACAAAAAAACATCGGCAAAAACATCGGCAATTTCTATACATTATTCATTGTAACGACTTGCAATAAAAGAGATACCGTGATACTACAACCGGCAAAAAACATGATCGCCAAAAGAATCACCCACAATCACAACCTTCCAATAATGGGTTTATCTGACCCGTTTCAACTCACGAAGAGCTAATCCGGTTTTATAGGCTGCCCGACTTGGAAATGGGTGCAAATGGGTGTATTATTGGTTTATGTTTCGAACCAACACTCTTCAAATCACCCCGGAGATCCTGAGCCTGGTCGCTCAGATCGACGAATTCAAAGGTGCCTGGCGTGCCTTGGGTATACTTGCCCCTGACCGTCTCTCAGCTTTACGCAAAGTTGCCACCATCGAGAGCATCGGATCATCGACCCGCATCGAGGGCTCTAAACTGTCAGATCGGGAGGTGGAGCGCCTGCTTTCAAACCTGGCGATTAACTCTTTCGAGACGCGTGACGAGCAGGAAGTTGCAGGTTATGCAGAGTTGATGGAGCTGGTGTTCAGTTCGTGGCAGAGCATCCAGTTCAACGAGAACCACATCAAGCAGTTACACCAGATCCTGCTGCGCCACAGCGAGAAGGACACTCGCCACAGGGGAGGGTACAAGACCAACTCGAACAGCGTCGCGGCCTTCGATGAAAATGGCAAACAGATCGGCATCGTGTTCGCAACGGCGACTCCTTTCGACACCCCCCGTCTGATGACCGAACTGGTGACTTGGATGAAGGATGAACAAGAAAAGGCGCAACTGCACCCGCTCTTGATCATCGCCATCTTTGTGGTGGTCTTTCTGGAAATCCACCCGTTTCAGGATGGCAACGGTCGGCTAAGTCGTGTACTGACAACCTTGCTGTTACTTCAGGCAGGCTACGCATACGTGCCGTACAGCTCACTGGAAAGCGTCATCGAACTCAACAAGGAATCCTATTACCTTGCTCTGCGGCAGACTCAAGGAACGATCCGTACTGATGCCCCTAACTGGCAACCGTGGCTGGTGTTCTTTCTGCGTTCGCTGGCCGATCAGGTACATCGTCTTGAGAAAAAGGTAGCGCACGAAAAGATCATCATGGCCTCCTTGCCGGAGCTTTCACTGCAAATCATCGAGTTTGCGCGTGAACATGGACGAATCACGATTGGCAATGCTGTCAAAGTGACTGGAGTAAGCCGCAACACCTTGAAGGGGCATTTCCGAAACCTGGTCGAATGCGGTCATCTGACCCAGCGCGGCAGTGGGCGTGGTGTGTGGTATGAACCGGGGTCGTTTGTGGAAGGCGAATTTTAACGCCTACTTGTTCAAATTTTTTGAGCAATTCCACTCCCCAACAGACTAATCTAATCAGCTTGATCTCTTCGTCAGGTCTATTCCAATAACCGTGATATTGTCAATTTTTAAAAATGTTGGAGAAATCCGCTTCCATTGCTCCTGAAGAGCGATAATCAAGCCTACAAAATCAACACGATCATTGCTGTCGGGAAGCTCCCAGTGCTGAGTTTCACCACGATACACAAGAACATAGATACCGCGACTTGAGCGATTGTCGCGCAGATAGTCAATGCAAAGCTGGTTTTCGAGACGCTCAAACAGTTTCGGGCCTGACCAGTTGTCCGCGAGCTTAAGTTCTACGGGAACTGGTCCATCAAAACCTGCCCCATGGAATCTCAAGTCAGGCTTTTTGGCATCGGCAAATTCCTCTTCCTGTGGAATGGAATACCGTCCGAAAGCTTTATCACGCAACGCATTCCCGATATATTTTCGAATCTCGGTTTCTTGCTTAACGATTTTCAGAATGCTCGCGACGCTACTGTCCCCTTGTTCCAGGTCGTCTTTGAGATCAAGGAGCCTCAAAACAGCAAGTTCAGCCAATTCCCTGTGATTACTCGGCGTACGCTCCTGGCTCTCCTGGAAATCCCTAACCTGAGAGGGCTGCCATGGTATCATGTCACCATGCTGTTCAGCATTTGTCTTGGCGTGAAGCATTATCCATGGTCGAAAAGCTTCGTCAGGATGCTCCTTTGCTATATCGATCAGTGCAAAAAACGACTCTTTACCATGAATATTTATCAGCAAGTTAAACAGACTATTCCGCGCATCCTGTGCATCATCACGCAATCCTGGCGAATAGGCTTCAGCTTCTTCCGTATGGTTAATATCCTCTTGGCTCCGAATGTATTTATGCATCAGAAGATATAGTGACTTCAGATATGCCGGCGTTTTGAATGCTTGACGTGTTACATTTACATCACCTCTGCGTTCGTCACTACGTCCAGTAAAAAGATGGGTTGCGAAGGTCATCGCGAACAATGTTTGCTCCTTTTGGTCAGCCATCTCTCCTATTCGGGCTTTGAACGATGCAATTGCTGCTTCAGGAGCAACGCCAGTCCATACGGCCAACCAGCGAGACAGATGATCGGGCTCTTTAAGAATTCGACATTTTCGGGCAACCAGTTCTTCAATCAGCTCATCCGGAAAAATCGAACCCTGGACAATCTTCAAAAGCTTGTCCAGGTTGGAGAGATTTATTGGCTCCCTTGCCTTAAGGTAATCGTAGATGCTTGGAGCAAGCTTATCCCAAGCCCACTGGCCATACCAAATAACATCGCACAAGATGTAGTTTGGGTCTGTCTCTGGCTTCTCTATTGACAACTCGTACCGGATTTCTCGCATAAGAAAATCACAGACAATATCTGGATACATCTCAAAAAGCCTGGGGAACCAGGATGGAAAACCATTCAACTCAAAGGAGGCATACTTGCAAGCGAGCTCGACTTCCGCAATACCCATATTCTTCGGCCAACCTTTGATTTCAATAGCCTCGATTTCAAGGCCTGCAAGGCCAATGATGACTGCCCAAGGCGTTTCGTTGAATGGAGCACCTTCAGATCGCAATTTTGGCACATGATAACGCCAAAATGAAACTACACCATCCCTATAAAAGTGAGCAACGTCCTCACCGAACTCTGGTTCCAGCATTTTCCAGTTATACTCTGTCCATCGCCACGTTGTGTTCTTATTTTTACGAGTCTGATCGAACAGATAGCACAAAGAATTTGTGATTGTACCCGGCTTTTCGAGGAGCTCTGATCGAGCTTCATCAAGATTCTCACTTAAAGATTTCTTCATGCCCGCATGATAGCTATCTTGTTTTTTTCGATCAGCTTTGGCAATTATTTTCCATTTGGCATTCTGCTGTGTAAGGCTGCGCAACTCCAGACTTTGAACAGGGGGCTTCAAATAGTTGCCAAGATGCATTGCAAGTTCATCGTTGCCTTTTACCAATTTCTTCAGAAGTAAACGCCATGTCCGTGGCCGATTAGCCGCTTT
>SERZ01000180.1_pt1 | contig 42394 bp, 36 predicted proteins | sample 3171461 | NCBI WGS metagenome assembly SERZ01 (sample SAMN06051861, study PRJNA518727) | freshwater metagenome | biome: subpolar coniferous forest; feature: holomictic lake; material: water; isolation source: holomictic Lake 227, 6 m depth | place: Canada: near Kenora, Ontario | collected... | reverse complement strand
TGTCATTTTTGAAAGTACACGGGCTTCGTTTATGTATTTTTATACGTGGATTGCGCGGCGCGGAATTGCGAAGGAGTCTGATGATAGTGTTCCTGAAAAATCCGGCACAAGTGCGCGGCGGTCGATAAGCCGACCTGCCGGACGACCCCGGCCAGATCCAGTTTTGTTTCCAGCAATAATCGGCATACCTGTTCCAACCGGCGATGCTGAATTTCCGAACGGATACTTCTTCCCAGCCAGCGCTGAAAACGCTGCTCCACGACCGGACGTGACCGATGGACATGCTTCAACACATCCTTGGCCATGATGCCGTGACTGATTTCGTTGCGGATATAACGCAGAGCTTGCACCATCACCGGGTCGTCCATCGCGATCACATCCGTGGAGGTCCGTTCTACCAGACGCAACGGAGGTATGCGGGTGAGACGGGCTGGCAACGTGCCTCGTCCCTTCATCGCGCGGTGCAGCAGGGCTGCTGCCTCATAGCCCAGCCGTTCCGTATCCGGCTCGATGCACGTCAGCGGCGGGTCGCACAACGTACAGAGCAGCTCATCGTTATCCACACCCATCACCGCTACGTCTTCCGGCACTCGGATGTTCCGGTCGCGGCACACGTTGAGCACTTGATGCGCCCGCACATCATTGCAGGCGAGAACGGCCAGCGGCCGCGGCAGGGATTCGAGCCAGCGTCCAATGAGGGGCTCGGCGTTCATCCCAGGCTGTTCGAAGACCTGGAAGTTGACCGCCTGAGGTGGTTTGTGAACACCGGGACTCTGCAAAACCTTGATGCCTTTCTTCGCCAGGTAAGCGGATAACGCGGCACCCCGCTCGTCGGAAAACCAGACACCTTTAAATCCGCAGTAGGCAAAATGTTTGAACCCCGCCTGTAGAAAAAAGTCTCCGGCCATCTTCGCCACGGCCTGCGCATCTGTGTCGAAACTCGGCATCCCCCTACCTTTCATCGCCCCCAGCACATCCACCAGTGGACACTTTAGTTTAAGGAGTTCCTCCGCCATCCACCGGTCTTCAATCCAGGCAATGATTCCGTCCCCTTTCCACGTCTTTAACCACTCGGGGAGTTCGCCAGGCAATTTCTGCAACTGCATGGCAAACGACCAAGGACCGTGTTCGCTGGCATACCGGGAGATGCCACGCACGATCCCCCGTCCGTACGTGCGCGAGTTTTCAACCAACAACGCAATTTTCAAGGGATATTTGGACATAAAAAATACCGCGTAATTTTAAGAAATCGTACCACATTTTTATTCTGATCGCAAATCTTACGTGATTAGACACTTTCGATGAATCCTTGCAAGCGCGTCATCAGCGACGGCACAGAGGAATCGGTCAGGGAGGGAACTTCAATTTCCAAGACAGGCAAGTCGGAAATTGTTGAGAGCATAGAGGCTTCAAAAGCGCAGTGACTCGCCCCTGGAATACGCGAGACAATAATGCCTCTGGCACCACTTCGTTTTGCGTCGGCTAAACACGCCATCATCCGCGTACGAATCGTGCCGGCCATCGGATCAGCCAGTGCCATACACGCAAGGGTGTCAAACGGCGAGAGTCCTTCATCCAATGGCGACAGGGCGTGTGTGAACATGAAATCCGTTCCACACAGACGTCCACCGGCATCTTCGAGCAAATTCATAGCGCGCACATCCGCCACAGGATTAATCCAATAGACTGGCTTCAAATGCGTATCAACTTTCAAGGTCTCTGCTTCTTCTGCAACACGGGTCAACACGGCTTCGCAGCACACGTAATCCGAGCAATAATGAAGGGCCATCATCTCGCAGATAAGCCGTTCCAGACTCGGCAATGCACTCGCGCGGATACGGGCAAGCAAGGCTCTCACACCATTCGAACGGACAATCGCCGAGTGCAGTTTATTTTCACTGATGGCTTCGCCTGTTAGTTGATCAAGACGTTTTGCGATACGACACAACTCATCGTGCACAATATCGCGAGCCAGTAGAGGTACGCACAGGCTATTTGATAATTCAATCGCTGGTTCATCCGCCTGAGCCGCGCGTACGTGCGGCATTTCCCAGAAATGAATCGGATGTCCGCGCTCAACCAAGCGTTGAGAAATGGCTTTAAAATCATCACAGATCGCGCCTGTGCTGCAGAACATCATGTCGGGGATCGGAAAGTGGCATCCCAGTTCAAAGGCGCCCAACATAGCGCGGACCGGACAAAACCCCTCGCCTGCGCCTAATGCATCCGCAACGGACAGCACATTCGTACGCTCCTCCTTGAAGCAGGGCAACCACCAGGCACCATCGGGATAGAAGGCCACGGCATTCGTGTAAGCATTGACCAGAATAGGAATCGTACCCAAATCCTTTAATGCACCGACGATCATCTTGCCTGACGTACGCGCCGCATGCAAACGCTCCTCCTCGGTCATCAAGAAATTCCAAAGGTCATGCGAGGCCGGCGAGAGATGAAATTCCAGATGCAGCAAGCGCCTGTCACCGCTTTGCACATGACGTTGCAAGGCACCCTGAATAGCCTTGGGCAAACAGGAGTCTTTCGCCGCAAACACATCTAATACAGCCAGCGACCCTTTCATGTCCCCTCCTGTCTGCGCGCCCGCAATAGTTCGCAAAATGCTTCCAACCGCGTGGTACTTGCCCCATCAGGGAAAGACTGCCCATGACACTGACTATCCATCACCCACTCCAGTACAGGCACCTTCACAACCTCATGCAATCGCACAGAGGCGAGCCGCCACATATCACACCACGTCGTGCGAACAACAAGGAGGCCGTCTAAGTGGCGCTCGACGATCACGTCTTGCACCTGATCATAGAAGAGCGTGTTAGGTCGCTGAAAAACATCTCCAACCCTCTCACCTCCCTCACAGCCCCACAAGGAAACATGAATGCCTCGTTTCTCAAAGAACTGGACAACACTCTGTTGATCGCCGCAGAAGTGTCCGCCGAGAACCCCGACACGGAAGGTGTCAGGGTTCAGGGGGCGGGATTCAGAATTCAGAGTCAGGGGTGCACTGGGGAACGATCGCTTCTCTCCATGACGTTCATGCAAGCCTCGGAACCACTTCACCAAACGTGCTTTTTCAGCTTCGAGCAAACGGTCCTGTTGGAGAGTCGAGGGAAGATTAAATAAGAAGATACGGGCATCATCATTGAGCCACTCTGCTGCCCGACGCATCTGGTCGCAGGAGGTTGTGAGCACCATGCCATCGACCTCCGCAAGCAGAGCTGGCAGAAATGCTAACGTTCCGCATACGCCTGCCCGTAAGGGAACAGGCGCATGGCGTGCGCAGTTTACGTCTCGCACCAACGCAACTTCCAGACCCACAAACCAGTCATCAGAAATGGCATGGGATAAAACAACAATGGTTTTCACATCATTTCACAGCCGTGAAATAGGCCTGCACGAGTTTTTTGGATTTCGCCAATCCCATGGCAAAACCAAGTTCGTCCAGCACGGCCTTATAAACATCCTTGTTAAATCCAAGGAGACGCAACACATCATACGCATGTTGACGGATAAACATCGTGGCATACAGATCCATGGATGGTGCAAAGTAGGGCGAGACCTTTGCCTTGATTTTTGTGAAGCCAGTCTTCTCCAGTTGTGTCTTGTAATCCGCGACAGTCATAAAGGTCGGAAACTTCATGAAGGTGGAAAAGCGCTTAGCCTCCTCAGCCGTCATCTTGGCCGTGGCAACCCAGTCAGAGAAGACCACTTTACCGCTGGGCTTCAAGGCGCGATACGCCTGTTTCAGCAAGCCGGGCTTATCATTCACATAACACCAAGCATCTTCACCCCAGACAAAATCAAATGCCGCTTCCGCCACGTGTGGCGTCGCAGCATCCCCCAGATGAAAGCTATACTGCTTTGACGAAATGCCAGCGGCCTTCATGCGCTTCTTTCCCAAATCAAGCTGGACCTTCGTAAAATCAACGCCCACCATAGACGCAACTTCGCAGTTCTTCAACAGGAACCGCATCCCTGCTCCGGAACAGCAGCAGAAATCAACACCCTTTGTGCCTTTTTTAATGCCACCAAAACGGGCAAGGTCCGTTGATGACGCGAAGCCACCAATATGAATCTGCTCGCCCATCAGCAATTCCCACAACTGGCCTTCAACACCAGAATAGATCGCCTGGACTTCCTTCGTATAATTACTCGATACTTTAAACATAACCCCTCCTTTTTGAGCGCGACAGACCTTAGCCTATCGTATTGTTTCGATCGCAAGCAAGGCAGCACCATACGCGCCTGTATATTGCGGATGTTTTGGAATAACTACTTTGTGAGCCAACACTTTTTCAAATGTGGATGACATGCCATAGACCTGCGCAACACCGCCGGTAAAAACAATGGGGCCAGAGATTTTCTTACGGTCACCCATCATAGCGATCACACGCGCCGCAACAGCAGATTGGACACCTTGCAGGATCACAGATGCTGAACTGCCAGAAGCCAGCAGACCGATGATTTCCGTCTCAGCAAAGACAACACACATACTGCTGATCGTGACCGCCGCATCCTGTGGCGCATCGCGGAGCACCTCTTGCAAGTCGGCCAGCGACACACCCAACCGCATGGCGACCACTTCCAAAAAACGTCCTGTACCGGCTGCACAGCGATCATTCATGGCGAAGTCATGGACCCGGCCATTCTCAACGTAGATGTATTTGCTGTCCTGGCCTCCGATTTCGATGATGGCTCCCGCATCTGGGAACTCGACGACACAACCCTTGGCGTGGCAAGTGATTTCCGTCACCGTGCGATGTGCAAACTTCAAAAAATTGCGCGCATACCCTGTTGCTACGCACTGAACGACTGTAAGGCCATCAAGTGTTTCATCAAACAATCGCTTGGCGCTCTCCGCCGGCCGTACGGACTGATCGATCATTCCGCGCCGAAGCACCTTTCTTTCAGCATCGACGACAACAATCTTTGTCGCACGCGACCCCGCATCTATTCCAACATACACTTGATTGCTCATCAACTATTTTGCTTCCTAAATAAAAACAGTATAGCTATTTCCGTAAGAAATGGCCATGGAAAAAGCATGGGGAACTTTGTGAAATGGGCTCAGCGTTAGATGTTCAGTGTTGTCTCCCCTTGGATATTGGATATTCCCTGTTGGATATTGGATATTCTGTCCCTCTTGTCGGCAAGCGGAAAGACCAGACGGAAGGTGATCGTGTCATCCGTGACCGATTCGACTGTTAACTCACCTCCATGTGCGTGCACAATTTCGCGGGCCAGGCTCAAACCGAGACCGAAACCATCCTGTTTCCGATTACGCGAAGGGTCGCCGCGATAAAACCGTTCGAAGAGATGCGCCACATCCACCTGCGCACCAGGTTCAAGCGTGTTCATAATCGTCAATACCGCCTGTTTGTTTTCCTTTCGAACCCGACACTGAATCATCCCCTTCTCGCGATTATACTTGATGGCATTCGAGAAGAGATTTTGAATCACCTGGCGGAAGAGCGCGGCATCTGCCTCGATGACGACATTTTCTTCACACACGCAATCCAAGGTCAGATCTGGCGCAAGCAAAGGGACGTCTTCACACATTGCATTCACACAGTCAACGAGCGAAACGCTTGTTTTTGTTAATGTCAACTTACCAGCATCGCTCTGAGCCAGCACGAGCAATTTGTTGACAATCGATTTCAGACGCTGTACCTCGTCGAGCAAACTGAGATAAAGCTGCTGCTCTGACGACTCTGGAGCCGCATGACGCAAGGCATAATCCAACTGTCCTTGAAGCACAGTCAAGGGTGTCTTTAATTCGTGTGCCGCATCCGCGCTGAACCGTTGAGCTTGCAAGAAACTTTTTTCGAGGCGTTCAAGCATGTGATTGATCACATTGACAAGGGCCTGAAATTCATCAGATGATCCCTGCACATGGACACGTTCGTGTAATGCTGTTGAGGTTATTTTTTCAGCAACATGCGTAACGGCTTTCACCGGCCGCAAGGCAACGACAGCCAACAACCATCCTCCAGCAGCCAACAAAAGCAATCCCCCTGCTCCCAGGAAGATAACCATCATCCGAAAGGAACGAACCTCCTTAATCACCTCTGTCAGGTCTCCTGCAATATAGGATGAAACGCCTTGATAGCGGATATGGAGAACACGCCATTGCCCTGTTTCAACGTGATAGGTTGTCAATGTTGGATGTTGGGGGATGCCCCGGCGAGGCATTGGACCCTTCTCGTCCCAGGGTCGAGGGTCTCCTAACAGAGGCGGAAAATGAGGGTCACCTCGTTGTTCAGGAGGCGGGATCTTATGGATCATCCTCACGGTCAATGCAGCAGGCCAGGATGGTGAAACATAAACCGTTCGACCCTCCCTGCCAACCAGATGAACAGCGAACGCACTCTTGAACTCCGCATCATCTTCAGTAACCGGCGGAGGAGAAGGCCGGTTATCTTGCCGTGGATTCGCCTGTTCACTCTCCATCAATCGGTGCAGCGGTCCTTCTGCAAAACCACGCAACTGCCTATCCATACGCTCGTATGCCGCCTGCTCGGAGACCTTGAGTAACAGAAGAGCAAAGGCTGCAAAGATCAATCCAGATGTACAGACTGAAAAGAGCGCCATTTTTGCTTTAAATGATTGAACAAACATATCAACAATCCCCTAAGGTGTCGCAGACATTCCTGTCTGCGCTCTCGCTACCCTTTTGCCTGTGCCCGCAACCGATAACCGATCCCACGAGCTGTTTCAATCAGCGGATGTTCCGCGTCATCATCAAGCTTTTTGCGCAATCGCCGGATATTAACATCCACCAAATTAGTCTCAGGATCAAAGTCATATCCCCACACATGCTCCAGCAATTGCGTCCGCGTGTAGACGCGTCCGGGCGAACGCATCAACAACTCCAGCAGACTAAACTCACGCGCCGTCAGCTCGATTTCCGTTGCTCCCTTGAGCACCTTATGCCGCATCAAATCCATCTTCAATTCGCCGACTGCCAGCACACCTGAAAGCGCATCCTTGCTACGTCGCGTAATCGCATGAAGCCGAGCAATCAACTCCTCAAGATAAAACGGCTTCGTCAAATAATCATCTGCGCCAATATTCAAACCATCAATGCGCTCATTCAAGCCCGAGCGCGCGGTCACAAGAATCACAGGGGTCGCGTCCCCCTTCTCGCGCATCTCACGCAGAATGCTGAGACCATCACGACCTGGCAACATGATATCCATCACAATGGCATCATACGTGCGCGTTTGAATGAAGTCATGCGCATCAGTCCCCTTTGCGCACACCTCCACATCAAACCCCTGCTCGCTCAACCCAAGACGGATAAAGCTAGCGATCTTCCGTTCATCTTCTACAACAAGTATTCGCATGCACATTATAATACAGTGTGAAACGGCTTTCTGGCCAGTCCAGAATGATGACAATATCGTCATCTTTAAAAGCGTGTGATTGTCATCTCACTGTGGTTAACTATTTTTAAACAAAGCCACGTTGGCTTACAACACATACTCATAACACAAGGAGTTCATCATGAACAAACACCTCATCGTTTCATTACTCGCCGGCACCACAGCCGTACTCTGCGGCATCGCGCAGGAACCCCAACACCCACCGCCTCCACAACCAGAAGGCATAGGCGGACAATGCCCAATGCGTCAACCAAAAGAAGGTATGGAAGGACAATGCCCGATGATGCGCGGTCCCATGAGCGAAGCGCCAGGGCAGATGCCTCAGATGCGCGGTATGGCCAACCAAGGTCGTCAAATGCCTGGGGAATCTGCACCGCGTCGTCTCTTTGCTGATCCAGAAGCCATGAAGGCCGCCGGAGCAACCGAGGAGCAACTGCTCGCATTCAAGACCTTCATGAAGGAATTCCGCATGAAGCAGATCGATTTGCGTGCCTCGGTTGAAAAGGCCGAACTCGAATTACAATTACTCGAAGCGGAACCCAAATCAGATGAAGCGACGCTTCTCAAGGCTACGGATGCTATTTCAACCGCAAGGGCTGAACTGTTTCGCCAAGAGACGCTCATGAAGACAAAGACCAAGAGCATCTTCGGCGAAGATGTCATCAAAAAGCTCTTCGCAGCCCATCAAAAAAAGCAGAGCCAACGGCCACAAACTCAGCAAGGATCAGGTGCACATCAGGGTCCACATCCTCAAGACACTGCACCCCGTATGCAAGCTCCTTCAGCCCCAGAAGGGAAATAATTGATTTTTTGAAAAACGCGCTTGCATTGACCAGCGCGTTTTGATAAATTTTCTCTTCCAAAGCGAGCTTAGCTCAGTTGGTAGAGCGCCACCTTGCCAAGGTGGTTGTCGAGGGTTCGACTCCCTTAGCTCGCTCCATTTTTTTTTCAATGGGGGTGTAGCTCAGTTGGTAGAGCAAGTGACTCTTAATCACTGGGTCCACGGTTCGAGTCCGTGCACCCCTACCATTGTTAGGCCCGTAAACAAAGGTTTCGACCAATGTTTACGGGTTTTTTGTTTTCTAATGGGCTTGTTGAATATTTCGTTCATTATGAAACCAGGTGTAGTGGAAAGTCTATTTTACCACTACACCCACAAACAATCACACAAACGCACAGACACGTAATCTCTAAGTTAGGGTGCCCTCTCATGGGCATTCAAAAAATATCACGGGATGCCGAGGGCGCGGATGAGGTCGACTGTTGCGATTTGACGGCTTGCCTGAAGTTGCACGAGTGTGCGCTCGGCAGTTAGAAGGGCGCGTTCGCTCTCGATGACCTCAAGATAGGTCACAAATCCTTTATCGTAGCGTTCTCGCGAAAGAGCGAGGGCGCGGCGGGATGCTTCACGGGCAGCTTCAGCGGCCCGTTGACGCTCGACCAGTGAATGCAGGGTATTCAGGGCGTCGGCCACTTCACGGTAGGCTGTCAGGACTGCTGCCTCGTAGCCCGCTGTTGCTTCACGCAAGGCAGCACGTTCGATGTCTAGTGATGCCGCAAGCCTGCCTCCGTCAAGAATGGGAGCAGACAATCCTGCAGCAATCGACCAAAGCCGGCTACGCCAGTCTAACAAATCGGCAAGGCGATCAAATTCGGTTCCAATTTTTCCAGAGAGTGTCAGCGCAGGATAACGTGCAACACGCGCCGCATAAACGCGTTGGACAGCAACCTCCCACTTGACGCGCTTTGCGGCGACATCCGGACGCTGTTCAAGCAGTGCAAGGGAGAGTGTTGCGGGAACCTCTGGGGTACAAGCGTCAACAGGTGTCGCGTTCGTAACGTCCCCTGGCGTAGCGGCGTCCCCACATAATAAATCCAGCGCGTAACGAAGTGCCTGTTCTCGCTCGCACAGCGTAGCTCGTTCACCCTCACGGGTCGCAGACTCAACGCGAGTGCGCGAAACATCAAGATCCGTTGCGAAGCCGGCATCGGAGCGAACCAACTGAAGCTTCTCGGTTTCGGCGTATATCGCAAGCTGGCGATTCAGCAACGCTGTTTCACGCTGCAGCGCAAGACGGCTAAGATATGCTTTGGCAACTTCGGCGCAGAGTGTTATCTCGGCTGTGGCACGCTCGGAGACCGAGAGCTCCACGTTCTTGGAGGCCGCTTCGCGCAAGGCGCGGATACGTCCCCAAAGATCGGCCTCGTAGGCAAACTGGAAACCAAGGCCCAAGCGGGTCTGATAGAGAGGAATAAAGGGAGACGAGACAGTACTTTCGGACATGCGCGACCGGCTTGCGCTCGCGGTGCCGCTGACCTGAAGTGCAGACTCTGCGCCAACCAGACGGGCTTGGGCTTGAGCGGCTTCGATTCGAGCGGATGCCTGCATGAGATTACGGTTTTGCTCACGAGCACGCGCAATGAGGCGGTCGAGTTCCGGATCGCGGAAGGCTGTCCACCACGCCTGCGGTAACGGACGCTCGGCGCGTTCAAACACGTTGGTGGAGACAGGCACAACCGCCATCGTGGGCGCAGGTGCTGGCGTCAGCAACGGCTTGTCTGGCCGCGCCACGCAGCCAGCTAAAAGGAGAAGGCATCCTAGTAGCCCTCCCCTCGATATTCTCTGAAGGGGCCTATAAGAATTTTTTGAATATCCAATATCCAACACGGAATATCCAATAACCAACTGAAATACGTTATGCATCGTCTTTAAAATTCCTTTCTTCCTTCCACCGTTGGATATTCCGTGTTGGATATTGGATATTCCTACTCCTCAAGATACAGATCGAGTTGCTGACCGACATAGAGGGTATTCGTTGAAGAGAACGGGCAGCGATAGATGACTTGCAGGACGCGCGTATCCACACGCTCAACGCTTCCGCCAGTCAGGGAAACCTTGGGAATGATGAAAGGGTCGACTCGCACGAACTCCAGCGAAATGGGCTTCTGGGTATCGCCTTTGAGATAGCCGACAGCTTTCATACCGGAACGCACGCGCGGGGCGACCTGCTCGTCGATGTCCGCGCGAATTTGGAAATACGTCAGATCGCCCAGGATGAGCGGTGAACGCGGCGAACCTGGCGTCACAAATTCACCAGGACGCGTATTGACTTGTAAGACAGTCGCAGCACGAGGAGCGCGGACTGTCAGACGGGTGAGGAGCGTTTCTGTCTGCTCCACGGTCGCCCGGGCCGAAGCCAGTTCAGCAGCGGCGACCTGCACATCCGAGCGCCGGGTTTCTAGCTCCTCGCGAGTGATGGCACGGTCATCGGTGACCTTCTCTAAACGGGCGAGCATGCCGCGCAGACGGATCTCCGTCGCTTCCGCTACCAGCACGCGGGCGCGTTGTCCAATGAGCGAAGCCTTCAATTCGCGGTCGTCGAGCTGCAATAGAGGCTGTCCGGATTCAACCTTGTCCCATACCTTGACATGCACAGCGGTCACCAATCCTGCGACTGGCACACCGAGTGCGATATTTTCGCCCTGCGCCTCAATAATGCCAGCAGCAGCGACAGAGTGCGGAAAGGGATTGCTTGGCGGATTATGCGGCGGAGGAGGTATGGGATCCTGCGCCGAGAGACGCAACACCATGAACCCGGCATACACCATGCCGACAATCGAAAGGTAAACGCTGAATCGCGTGAGAAGAATAGGCATAATAGCTCTCCTGTTTTTGTAATTAAGATCCCGGGGGATGATGGATGCGGATCTCCTCTTTTGTCTTGAGGGTCCGGAAAATACGGCCATCCTCCATCTCGGCCATGTGATCGGCGAAACTATAAGTACGGTTATCGTGGGTAACGACCAGCACGAGGCGGTCCCTCTGTGTAGCAGCCTTGCGTAAAAGTTCCATGACGAGGTGACCATTTTCGCTATCGAGGGACGAGGTAGGCTCGTCGCAGAGGACAATCGGAGGTTCATGGACAAGGGCGCGGGCAATGGCCACACGCTGCTGCTGACCGACCGACATTTTATTGGGACGAAAGTTAGCATGGTCGGCCAGACCGACCCAGGCGAGCACATCGCGAGCCTTACGTTCCGCATGGCGATGTCCCAGCCCCTGAATGATGAGCGGCACAGAAACATTCTCTGCTGCGGTAAGCGTGGGAATCAGATTGAATTGCTGAAAAATAAATCCCAAATTACGCGAACGGAATTTGGCGACTGCGTTGGGACTCATTTTATCGAGGCGTTGCCCAAGAACTTCAATCTCACCCCCGTCAGCATGAAGGGTACCCGCGATAATACTCAGCAAGGTGGTCTTACCGCAACCCGAGGGGCCGATCAGCATCGTGAGGAGTCCAGTCTCAGCCATGAAGTCAGTCTTTTTAAGCACGACCGTACGAGCTTCGCCACGGCCAAAGCTTTTGTCGACAGACTGAACATGGATACCCAATGAAGACACAATTTTTTACCTGAACACGATAGCGGGTTCTAGACGCGCAATGCGAAAGATTCCAATAAGCGCAGAGATGGCGACGATAACAAGGACGGCTATTCCAACAATCGCGGGAATCTGCCAGAGCATGAGAAACGGAACTTTACCAAGGCGCAAGAGATTATTGCCGAGAAAAGCGACGAGACCGAGACCTATGCCGTAACCAATAACGCCAACCAGAAGGGCTTGTGAGAGCAGCATCGAACAGAGTTCGCCGCTGCTGGTACCCATGGCGCGGAGTGCTGCAAAGTGCCGGGTATTTTCAAGCACAAACGAATAAAAGGTCTGTCCAGAGATTGCTGCACCAATGATGAATCCTATAATGACGATCGTCCCAATATTAATGGGAATGCCCGTATTTTTGATGTACCACATAATGGTTGACCACATCAACTCTCGATGGGTAAAGGCCGCTAGCCCCGTGCGCTCGGTGATACGGCGGGCTGTCTCCTCAGCCGAAAGGCCAGGCTGTGGAGCTGCCAGGATAAAACTGAGCATCTTGCGCTGGCTGGGAGCATACTGGATTGCACGGTCGTAGGTGGTGAACACATAAGGTCCACCTGTAAAGGAACGATAGCTATGACAAATTGCAACAATGCGAGCTTCGCGGTCATTGATCTCAAAGGTGTCCCCCACACCAATGGGATGGTCACGACCCGCGCTCAAGCGTTCAACACCAAAATCATCGATGATCACCGTGTTAGGCATGCGCAAATCTTCGAGGCGACCCGCGATGATGCGTGTCGGCGCGCCAATTAGCGTATTGTTATCAAGTCCAACAAGGGTGATTAACTTAGAGGTTCCATCGAGAAGTCGAGCCAGCGAAATGCCTTGGTAAAGCGGCACAGCCCAAGCGACGCCATCCACAGAGCGGACGCGTGTGGTGTCCGTATCACGCATGGGCTTGTTATCATTGCACTGCTCGACTTTGGGATCGGCAACCCAAATAGGGACGTTGATATTGCGCAGCGTGGAGTAAGTCCAGGACATCAGGCCACAGAAGAGCGACATTCCCTGCGCCATGAGCAGCGTGGCAAAGGTGATCCCACTGATGAGCATGACATATTTACCACGATCACCGAAGAGCATTTTGAGGGCGATGCGAATCATACCTTGTTCCCTTTAGAGGCATACGTTGTATTGAATAGTACCACGAGCGGGAATGCAGGTCAAGGTGACGGCTGGGTGCGATTCATTTTAGGTGAAATGCATCATACCAAGGAGGAGGTCGCAAGGGAGGAGAGAGGAAGTAGAGATTGCCAGAACAGCCTATCTTCAGTAATATCTTACGTATGGATACAGACTGGACAACAATAGCGGATCACGAAGTGCAGATGGTGTGTGCGGCCTTGCCGGAGGATCTTCGTGCCTGCATAGCGCATCTGACGATCACGCTTGACCCCTACCCGCTACCCGATGAAGAGATGGAGGAGGGTGATGACGAGAACTTACTCGGACTCTTCGAGGGACCCAGCTATGCCGAGCGTCCTGACAACGCCAATCCGATGCCCAGCGCCATTCGGCTGTATATTGAGAATCTGCGTGATGAGGCAGAGGACGATCCCAAACGTTTCCGCCACGAAGTACGAAAAACGCTTCTCCACGAACTCGGCCACTATCTCGGACTCGAAGAAGACGATCTCGATAAGCGCGGATTGTCGTAACGTGTCGACGAGCCCGTCGCCCGGGGCGACGCAGTACCAGTTGGCAGTACCAGTCGACAGCTTATCCCGCGGGAATAAACGAGGGAGTCACTTTTTTGCATCGAATGACGCGAACCCTACGAATGAAGAAAAATAAGGCAATAACGCAATAAGGCAATAACGCAATTCGTTACTGACAACCCCCTCGACATCCGGTGTCCGAAACGATATACTAAAAGCCTATTTTTAAAAACGGAGGTTTCTATGGCATCTGTCGTAATGGATCAGTTGATGGCGGACATTAAAGAAGCAATGATAACGAAGAATAGCGAGGCGCTTCTGGCCTTGCGCACCTTGCATGCGGCAATCAAGGACCAGACGGTCAATGCAGGCATTGATGTGACCGACGAGGTAGTTTGTTCTGTTGTCACCAAGGCCATCAAGCAGCGTAACGATGCGATTGAGCAGTTTACCGCAGCAAGCCGACAGGATTTGGTTGACACCGAGCAAAAACAGATTAACCTCTATCGGAAGTACCAGCCTCAGCAGTTGGATCGCGCAGAGATCGAGGTCATTGTACGTCAATGTATCGCCGAGAGCGGGGTGACCACCAAAAAGGAGATGGGCAAAGTGATGGCACTGCTCATGCCCAAGGTTAAAGGGCGTTCAGATGGCAAACTGGTCAATCAGGTCGTGCAGTCGCTGCTCACTTAAAGGCTATGTTACTCGCCGTAGAAGACCAGACGACGGCGTTCATACGTTTTATTCAAGACCGATAAGGTAATCAAGTCCGCATAACGGACTTCGGACATTTTTGCCTTCTTCATAGCCTCTTGTACCGCGCGATTCGTCCAAACCACTGTGAGCTTGAACCGACTGACAGGCTCCTTGATTTGCGTAATGTCTACGGTACAGGATTTTGTTGCCACCTGATTACGTTGCTCTTCCGGAAAACTATACGGCGCAACCGTACGCGTATACACATAACCGGTGGGTGAAAAACACCCCGTGGTCAGGAGTAAGAGCGAAAAGAATAGTCCTATGGTTAACTTAGTTGCCATAGACAATCGTGGTGCGGCTCATGTAGAGGCCCGCACAAATGTAAAGGTTTTCAAAATCCGCATATTCCATCGTCGTCAGACCGCCATTGGCTGCAGCAGCCTGCAACCCGGCATCGCCAAGAGCCACCATCCAGAAGTACGAACGTGCCGTGGCATGACCTGACTTATTCACGGTCTTCGTATTCCGGAATTCACTGCTCATCGGCAAACGCACCTGTGAATACATGCATCCCGACAACAAAAGACACGCACAGCCGGCCAAAAGAACGCAATAACGATTCATCATAGAATATCTCCTTCTTTTATACTGTTATTTTACGATATTGGAACGGAGTCGTTCCATACTTCTGCGTAAAAATTTCGATGAAGTAACTCGGACGATTAAAACCTGATTGCTCACAAATATCTTTGAGTGGCAAGGACGTCGTCGTCAACAACTCAGTGGCGCGATTCAGTCGGAGTCGCAAAAGATACTTGGCCGGTGTGTCGCCCGTCAGCGTCATGAACTGGCTGGTGAAGTGCGTTGTTCCGATATCGCAGGCTTCTGCCATCAATTGCACGCTCCACGATTCTTTCATCCGTGACGGCAACTTTTCGAGAAACATCCTTATCGTACGAACTGAATCCGTCAGTTTCTGATTATAGACTGGCGGATGACATTCCAATTCAGCCAGCAAGTGGAGGAACAACGCATTTGCTGCAACCGCCATCTGGCTACCCCGATAGGGCATATTCGGCGTCTTGGCAAGTTCTACAAAGTCCACAAAAGTCTTTGTAAATTCCGGCGTTACGGCACGAATTGCATCCTCATTATAGCGCAGCGCATTGGTCAGCGCCTTTAGTTCAAGCTTCGTCAGAAGTAGCCATTTTGGCCACACCCAGGCCTGATGCGGATGTCGTACACCGACATCAAACATCAGCCACCCTAGCTTGCCCTTTGAAAAATTCGGATCCCCTAGGGAATGTATTTGCCATGGACGCGTAATCATGAGCTGGTTCCTACGAATTACATACGAATGTCCCTCAATCGTGATCGGCATTTCACCCTGTAACGCCATGATGAACTTGATGCCCTCATTCTGATGAGGCGGCAGTCCATAATGTTGTTCGCTGATGGTCTTCCAAACACCACAGGAACTGACCCCAGGGACTTCCTCTTTTTTAAGTCGTTCTCCAGGATATCTATACCGTCCAAAACAATGCAGATCAATCTCCTTGGCCTGCGCGGCAAGAGAAACGCCCTGACAGTCATCAGCGCGTACAATCTTTTCTCCAGTTGTATAACGTAAAGGTTGCATAATATTCTCTACTATTAATCTTCCACAATCACTCGGAAGCCGACATCAAAGGGACGCATCCAGCCAGGATAGCCCCACCGCCAAGTCGAAGTGGCACGTATCTGACGCGTATTCCAAGAGCCACCGCGCACAACTTTTTTCTCATCGACCTTCATATTGTTACGTTCATCATCCTTGTACGGATACTGCCTGTAAGCACTACGCGTCCATTCAGCGACATTGCCATGCATGTCATACAGGCCAAACGCGTTTGACTTGAAACTGCCGACATTTGCAAGATGTAAAATCTTATCATTGAAGCGACGATCACGCAATTCGAAGTCCAAAATCGGAGGCGGATTTTTGATAGGCTGTGGATTGACACCCGAAACGGCCAACTGCTGGCGTTCCTCGCCTGCAAGGTTGGCAAACGATGAGAAGTCCGCATCAAAATCGCCGAACCATAAGGGTGTTTCCGTGCCCGCGCGGCAAGCCCATTCCCACTGCGCTTCCGTCGGTAGCGTAACCTTCTTACCGCTCTTCTTGCTCAACCAATCGCAAAACGCCATGGCCTTTTCCCATGAAATACGGATAGCCGGATATTTGTAACAGGCCGTTGCTGGATTATTCGTGATGTTCATGTAATAACCCCGCTTGACTTGGTCCTTATAGTGCATGTCATAGACACCATTGTCATGGTTCTTCTCAAAGGCCCAGAACTGCTCGACACTCACCTCGGTTGCACCCATCCAGAAGGGCTTCTTGATCTTAACGCCAGCCCTTGGACATTCACTCGGTGTCTCCTTGTCTGACCCCATGGTGAACGTGCCTGAAGGGATGCGCACCAATTTAATGCTCTTACCATTACCCAGATCAAGTGTCATCTCTTTCTCACCCGTGACAGGCTCGACCTTCATGGGAAGCGGATCCTTTGCTGCTGGGGGTGGTACGTCCTTCGGGGGTTCAACAAAGGGTACAGGCTGATAAGGATTCACAATCACTTCAGGGTCAAACGCATTGTTTGAATATTCCTTGTCAAATTCGCGTCGACGGAGCACCCAGTCTTTACGCGCACCGCGCTCAAGCCACGTTCCATAATATGGCACGTTCAAATCAAACCACATCGTGATGCGGTCCCACTCCTCTTTGGAAAGCTTGACGTTATGATGCCCCTTCATGAGCACCTGAGTCATCTCGGAAGCATCCGCATGAAACTCCAATGGCGTCAGCAAGTGATAATCTCCTTCTGGGCCATTGCGACGGAAATAAGGATGGAAGGCGAGATAGGACTTCGAAAAGCCACCGTCCCCCTTGCCGTTCACAAAGCTGGGGATCTTCTGTCCGAGTGCATTTCTCGCAGTCGTCGTATCACTATGGCATCCAATGCATTTACGTTCCAACACGTTCTGCACTTCGCGTTCGAAGGCAAACCCGCGACGCGGTCCATACCACTGCTGAATCTGCTGTGGCTTCTTGCGCGAAGCGATCGTCTTCTGATTGGGAGAGACACGGTTCTGCTGCTCATGACAGCCGATACAGGAGAGCATCTCACCCGGCATGCCCACAAACCACGAGCGCATCATCTGCATGGACTTGCCTTCCGAATCCAGAGGAATCACAGCTACCGGCACATTCGCAGGCGCCTCAAACAGAAATGAACCATCGGTCTCCACATCCACAGTCCCCAGCAATACACGCGGATCCCACGGGCCTTCCATGCCGATGGTATAATGTCCGCCGATATTGCGCGGTGAATATTCATAATAGAAGACGCCCATTTTCTTGACCTTGTCTTTGGGGACACCTGCAAGGCCAGGCCCATTGTAGACGCTCACGCAATAAACGGTGCAATTTGTTTTTCCCAGAATGACGCGGTCAGGAATGGGCGCCGGTTGCTCAGGATTCTTCACCGGGAAGGGTTCGAACATGTTATAGTTGCTATCCACTTCCAGCGGGAGTTGATTATCATAGAGATCGACAAGCGTTAACATGAAATTCTTCTGCACCTTGGTGTCTTGCATGGAAACCAAAAACAGATCGTCTGCAATCGGAAAGGGATGCAGGAAGAATTGACGCGCATCATCCGCAAGTGAGTCACGCACATACGTATAAATTTCTTTGTCCGTCTCCGGCTTTTGCTCATCAATCGGCAGCAATACAACCTTCTTACCATATCCGGGAATCTGTTGCACCACGCCACTTACTTCATGGCGGCCACGCTCCACATCAAACAGATAGAGGCGTCCTTTGCGCGCCACACCATGATGCCCCGTAACAATACCGACGAACTTAGCCGATGATCCCGGCAGCGGACGAGCGTAGAACAAGGAGTTCGGCCAGTAGGAGTTTGACCCATAATATTCCTGTTGGTCGCTACCATCCGGATTCATCGTCATCAGCACGCGGCTGAAATAATGCGCGCTATCCGCATATTCCCAGCGCAAATAGAGGCAGCGTCCATTCGGCAACATGACCGGATACCAGTTGTTGTCCTGATCATAGCTAAGCCGACGCATCTTGCCATCTTCGTAACGCAGGAGCAAATTGCCGACATAGTCTCCGCCGCTCACGCACGGCACACCCTGGAACCCGCTCGACCCGATCACAAACATCCGGCCATTCGGCAGGTACATGGGATCGTAGTAATCAACATCCTTGATGTCAGGCGTGAGCTCCTTGATCTCTCCGGGCTTATCGAGACGCATCTCTGCAACCCCCCATCCGGAACCATTCGCCTTGCGTGTAGAGAAGGCGACCTTCTCCGCTTTGAAATCCAGATCGAAGTCACCCACAAAGTTCTCACTTTTATAGAGCGATTTATACTCCGTACCCTCTTTGCGGAAGAGAGATGAACGCACAAGTTCGTTGTCATATCCAGAGACGGCCGTCGACGAATTGCCCTGCCAGTTTGCCGGCAAGCCCATCTGCTTGTTGCTGTTCCGGCGGATATAGAGGACATCTGAAAAGGTCTTCATAGCCGGATGCTGTCCATAAACCTTAATTGAAAAATCAAAGACTTTCTGCGCGACTGCATCGCGAGTTGCTGCGCTCACCTGCTTGGCCTCGGCGGACAAAGCTGCCAGTTCAGCTAAGAGCGCGGCCTTATTGCGATAAGCCTCTGGATATTTGGTGGCAAATATCAAGATTGCACGCTCCATCGCAACAGAATTAAAGAGCGTTAAGGCCGCAAGCTGACGGCGATTCAGCACTTCCACTGGCTTAAACGCAGCAAGCGTCTTGCCGATCAGCGGATGACTGACACCCGCTTTGACCTCGAGCACATTCTCAATCTTAGCTTCGCCGAGCTGTCCGACCCATTGGATGATTTTCGTGTCATCCAAAATCATCACACGCGCATTCTTCAAGCGGCCTTCAAAGCCTGACCGATTCCAGAGAACAACTTTATCGATGGCTTTCACGACACCCAGATCAACCTCCCACCATGGATTCTCGATATTCTCTTCTGTGTGGCTAATCGTGTTTTGGCCCCAGTCCGAACTCGTATTACCATCAATCGCCCGTGCGGCATCACCACCCCACGCCGTACTAATCTGAGAGGCCTTGCCCTTGAGTGCCACATTTTCTGTCCCGCTAAAGACCTGAACCTCGGCCAGCGACAGCGTCGCCTGCTCAGCCAGAATATCCACGCGCACATACCGTCCTGAAAAAGCCCACCCCTGAATATGCAAAAGCGTTACCCCTGCAACTAAACATATTTTCATCTTTTCTTGCATGACATTTTTCCCCATTGCCCCTAATTGTTTGATGAAAAATAATACTACAACTATTGCCCCAAAGTAAAGTGTAGGAGGCAATCTGAAAAAAACTCTTTCATCTGCTTGACGAAACGGAAGCAGATGTGCCATAGTTTTATCCGAAATCTAAGGATTTTCTTTATGAGCGAACCCAGAAAAGTAACAATACCCTATCGCGTGCCTTATGCAGACACGGATCAGATGCATGTCGTTTATTATGCCAATTATTTGGCCTACTTTGAACGTAACCGGAATGAGTTGATACGGGAGACGGGCGTGACCTATAAGGAACTCGAAACCATGGGGTATGCCCTACCCGTCGTTGAAGCGCATGTGAACTACCACGCGCCAGCCACGTATGACGACTTGTTGGACCTCACGGCATGGGTCGAGGAGCTTAAAGGAGTCAGACTGACCATTCGTTGTGAAGTGAAACGAGGGGGCAAATTACTTGTCAGCGGTCATACAATACATGCTATCGTGGATATCAAGACCTTGCGTCCGGTTCGTCACACAGAAGAATTGCGGCGCATGTTACTCGGATGCGAATAGCGTGACCCGGAGGTAACTTTTTAGCATCCGAAATACACGAATGGGGAAAGTGGTAGAGTCCGGCGGCGGCCAGATCTCGGTGAGCCGCGTAGCCAAAAAAAATAAGGCAATAACGCAATAAGGAATAAGCGTATTCGCTTCGCGTAATAACGCAATTCCAATGAAGTTACAGGCAGGCGTCATGACTATAACAAAACAGGTGAAACACAGTGTACTGTTTATGAGTTTAGCCCTCGTATTAACGGGCTGTAACACAACAACCCTTGTACACATGTTGGACCGTCACGCGCTTTATCAGTCCACACCGCTGGCCTATCTGCAAGCCGGCAATTACAACACCTCCATCACGGTCGAACAGTTTAAGAGCATTGGAAACTTCGGAATTGGAACCTTTGATGGATTCGACGGCGAAGCCGTATTGCTCAACGGCGTTGTCTATCGAATCACGGGCACTGGAAAAATCGTGATACCTGACAACCCAACGAAATTGCTCTTCGGCTCGTGCATGTTGTTCGACGTGGAAAAGCGCTTTACCATCCGCAATGTCGCATCCTACACAGACTTCCAGCAAGCACTTCAGAGCTCTTTTTCGACAAATCTTTATATTCGTGCCATACAGGTCGAAGGCACCTTCAATTCAATTCGGGTCAGTTGTAATGAAAAGCAAAATCCCCCCTACAAGCCTTTCAACGAAGCCTCTCATCACACCAAAGAGTATACATGGAAAAACATGAGCGGCACACTTATTGGTTTCTGGACACCTCCAACAGTGCCTGAGGCTGTCATGACCGCTGGGTTCCACCTGCAGTTCATTTCCGAAGATAAAACAATGGGTGGGCGTGTCGTTGATTTTCAGGCCGACAAATTAACAATCTTGTTCAAACAAATCATGCGCTTAACGGTCAATTACTCGCCAAACGCCTCATCGCATTTTGACACTGACCCTTAAAAAACAAAGAAGACGGCCTTTTGAGCCGTCCTCTTCGACCGATCACCTACGCTTTATTACGCGCGTATACGATCTGCATATTCGCCGGTACGTGTATCAATGCGTATGGTGTCTCCGTCGTTCACAAATAACGGGACCGCCAATTCATAGCCACCCTCAACTGTACAGGGCTTCGTGACCTTGCCGGCTGCGGTATTCCCTTTTGCGCCGACTTCACATTTGATGATTTTTCGCTCCACCAAGTTTGGCAACTCGACTTCGATGACTTCGTTGTTAAAAAAGAGCGCATCAATTTCAATGTTGTCGATCAGAAAGAATTTATTACGCCCCAAAATGCTTTCCTTGATGATTAACTCTTCATAGTTGTCATCTTGAAAGACATACTGTCCGCCATTTTCATAAGAAAAGTGTAATTTTTTCTGACTTAATTCTGGTTTCTCAAAACGATCATTCGAACGAAAGCTACGGCTCATGGTGAAGCCAGTCAGCATATTTTTCATTTTACAGTTGTAGATCGCCTGTCCCTTTCCGGGCTTGCTAAAATCAAAGTCCGTAATCAGATAAGGTTGCCCGTCATCGAGTTGAATCTTGAGTCCCTTGCGTAAGTCAGATGCGTCAAGCATGATAATCCTCGTTAGTTTTGAATGGGTGTATCATAAAATAAGACGGGGATCATGTCAAATCAGCAATCAGCAATTCAGCAATTCAATTTTTAGATTACAATTGACTTATCCCGTGAGCTCTCTATAATTACAAACACTTCTACACAATTAGAATGCTGTTTTTTTATAGGTATTTTTTACAGAACCAAAAGGAATTATTATGAGACGACTTCCCGTTACATTGAATATGTTTCTCTTTGTTTTTCTGTTTTGCGCGCTTGCGGTCGGATGCGCATCGACTGAGGTACGAGTGATATCCCCTCCGCCCGAGACGCCTACCAAGCTAGGGCCTACACGAGGAACAGCGAGTGGTGTTCTTCTTTTCTGGATTCTCCCCTGTGGCAACAATTCGCGTACGGAACGTGCCTACAAAGATGCGCTTCGGAATACCAATGGAGCCACGTCACTGATCAATGTGACCCTTGAGGAGTTTTGGCTCAATCTCGGCATCGGTCTTTTTCAACAGGTCATTATTACTGGGGAGGCCGTAAAATGAAAATTCTTTTTCTGTCTATGGTTAGTCTGTTGGTCATCATCCAAAATGGATGCGTGAGCGACACCGTTACTTACGCAAACACCTCGGCAAAAGATCTCGACCTGACACGCGAGAAAAAGATTATTGGCAAGGCTGGCGGGCTTTTTCTCTTTGATTTTTTCCCCATCTACATGAACAGCCGGCAGAAAAGTGCTTATGAAGACATGATGATGAAGGTCGGAAGCAACTATCATGTTGTTGATGTTAGTATTAAGGATCAATGGAAATGGGTCTTCATCGGGACGAAGTGCAACACCTACGTGACCGGGCTCGCCTATCCGATCAGACAAGAACGAGCACCCGCTCCCGTCATCCTACCTCCCCAGCCGCAAAGCGACCCGATTGCTGAAAAGCTAGGGAATCTGAAACGGATGCATAAGGAAGGTCAGTTGACCGACACCGAATACGAAGCAGCCCGTCGAAAAGTGCTTGGTTTATAAAAATCCAATTATTGGATTGGCGTAAGCGCGAGACGGAATCCAATAAAGCTATTCTTGGACGAGGGGGGTTCATTGCTGCGATTTGCAGACCAACAACTTCCCGGTCCGCTAAAGCAGCCCCCACCGCGACACACACGGCTGATGCCCGTTTTACTGAGGGGGTCGATAATTCCTTCGACATACGTATCATTGACGACCCCGCCTTTATGCGTGCAATAATCACGGCACCACTCCCATACATTTCCGTGCATATCAAACAATCCCCAGGCGTTAGCCTTTTTTCCTCCAACCGGCCTGGGTGCACCTTGGCTGTTTTCGCTGTACCATCCCACTTCATCCATAAGAGGACAAGATCCATCCCGCGTCGAGGGAGTCTTCCCGCTGTTGAGCGGGGTTGACGTTCCGGCGCGACAGGAATATTCCCACTGCGCTTCAGTCGGCAAGGCATACATATATCCATCCGGCAGACGTCCCGCCTCTTTTTCAATTTGATTCACTTTCTCACAAAAACGCATGGCATCTTCCCAGCTGACTTGTTCAACGGGTGCATCCTTCGTCGGGCTATTAAAATGCGAAGGATTCATCCCCATTAACGCTTCCCATTGTCCTTGCGTGACTTCATACTTGCCAATCCAGAATCCTTTTGTCAGTGTCACACGATGTAACGCCTCATCATCCTGTCGTTCCAGTTCCTCCTTGGGACTCCCCATCATAAAGGTTCCGGCTTTTATCCAGATCAAACTCAAAGGAACCTTTTCAGAAATCATCAGCACGAAATTCTGCTCCAACACAACCGCTTTCACTTCTTCCAATGCGATGCTCCGTACTTTCTCGCCCTTCCAGTCTACCGTAAACGAAACTTTTGCAGCATATTTACGCACCCCATTCATAAAGGTCAGAGAACCGTTATAGGTTGCCGCATCTTTCAGCGTGAGCACCACAGGTGTGGAGTAGGTCTTGTCAAAAATTGCATCCGCCTTCACGTCCTGTCCATCCACAGTCGCAACCAATTTAAGTTTTGGGATCAACTCCGTTTCCTGCTTGACCTTCCGTGCATTCGCTTCATCAATCGCGGCCAGCAGGAGTGCTTGAGCCTCCTCATAAACTTTCTTTCCTTGCTCAGGATTAGCTACCAGCGACATGGCCAAGCTCTCTTTTTCACGAGCTTCTTTCAGTTTGGGACCCCCGTGTTTCTCAAGGATCACCGCATATTGCTGACACCCTGATTCAAAGTTGTCCTTGGCTTTGACATAGGCCTGGGCAAACTTCACCTGCGCCAGAGTCGACCCATAAACCGTTGTAGCCTCTTTCCATGCTTTAAGCGCCGCATCAAAATCACCAGACTCAAAGGAGACACCCGCACGGACGGACGCCTTCTCACCCTCCATAAAAAGCCGCTCGGCAAGCTTGGGTGCCTCGGCCTGTTCCGCAGCTTGACGCGCCTTGTCTGCTCCATCTCTTTGAACTGCTGCATCCTTGCGTAAACGATCGAGTGATTCCAACGCTGCGCAGGCTGCCTGAACCTTTTCAGCCCCAACAACAATCGCACCCCACTTATGCGCTTGCCAGGCCACATCCAGGGCGTCAAACGCCTCGGTCATCTCACGCAGCCTATTGCCCATGCCCTGCCGTGCATCCAGATTCCGTTTCTCAAGCGACTCCTTTGCAACACGAGCCTTCAGGTAGGCTGGTTTCGCATCATTCTCGTGAACAAACTCATCCAGTTTTTTTCGGTAGACTTCTGCCAAGGCTTCATCCGCAGTCGCCAGTTCAACAATCTTCGCGCTGGCACCTGTTGAATCCCTACGCTCCAATGCGGAATCAATCTCGCGTTGCAGCCGTTCGACAGTCATTTTTTTTTCAGCGAACGCCTTCTCGCTTTTTATCTGTGCATCCGCCAGCTCCACTTTATTCCGGTACAGTATCGCACGCGGCGCATCCACGCCTTCCATTTCTGCCACTTTCACAGCAGCGGTCTTGACATCTTTTTGCTCAAGCGCTTTATTCACCGCAACCACTAACTCAGCAATCGTGGTGCTGGCTTGAGAGGCCGTGTAATACCGATAAGCCCCATAACCACCGACCGCCAAAAGAGCCAGAAGAGGAAAAACCCACCACATCTTCATTCCCGACGAAGAGCGTCGTTCGGGCTCGTCTACCTTGGCCTGCACAGGCGCTATTGTCTTCCGTTTGGGCGGAGCAGGCAGACCAACGGTCATGGCCGTCACAGCGTAGCGTGCTGAGTTCGCGGACACCTCATTCCGTGAGTTGGTCGCTACTTTGCTACTCCAAGCAACATCTGTAGCCTGCGTATCGGCTTCATCGGATGCATCAGCGTGCACGACTGGCGAAGACGCCTCGCTGGGTTGCCGAGGTGCGGAATAGGCCTTTTTTCCTAGAATCGCTTGGATGCGCGCAAGCAATTCCGTGGGCGAACTCGGACGGTTCTCTATTTTCTTGGCGACCATGCGCGAAATCAACTCCGCCGTCTGAACCGAAACAGCAGGATTGGTCGTCCGAACATCCTGTATTTCTGCTTCGCGCAAAACTTGGGCTAAAATTTCAATCGACGTTTTTCCAGCAAAGGGCTTATTGCCTGTCAGCATTTCGTAAAGGACAATACCCAAACTGTAAATATCAGAGCGGGAATCAACCTTGCGCGAATCGAGTGCCTGCTCGGGCGACATGTAGGCCGGCGTACCAAAAACGGAAATGTCCACGGTCAATAGCGTATCTTTATCACCCGTGGATTTCGCAATGCCCAAATCCGCAAGCTTGGCCACTCCCTCAGCGGTAAACATGATATTGTCGGGCTTGATATCCCGATGTACCATGTGATGCGTATGCGCCGCAACGAGTGCCTCGGTCACCTGAGCCGTAATCTCTAAGGCACGCTTCTCGGTGAGCTTTCCCTCGCGCTTTAAGAGCTCACGGACGCTACCGCCGGAAACATACTCCATGATAATGTAGTAAATGCCGGTCTCTGTATGCTGGCCCGTATCATACACCGCCACCAAGTTCGGATGCTGAATTTTTGCAGCCAACTTGGCTTCCCGGATAAAGCGATCCACAAATTTTTTATTTTTTTGAGCAACTTCGGGAAAGAGGATCTTCAAGGCGTATAACGAATCCAGCACTTGATGGCGAAGCAAATAAACTTCGCCCATGCCACCTTTTCCAAGCACATCTTCTATTCGGTACTTTTCGAAAACCGAACCCACAGGCAAAATCGTTTGTTTTTCAGAAGCCATATTTGATGCTTAATATTATCTGCTTTTATAACCTTCGTCAATTCGTAATTATTTTACTTCATGCTGGGAAGGACGATCCCGCGCAGGATGATCTTTTGACAGGCGAAGAAGACAATGGCGGTCGGGATGGAGACCATCACAAAACCTGCCATGACAGCCCACGGCTGGTCACTCATCTGTTGGCTCATCTGATACATCCAGACCGCAAGTGTCCAGTTGCTCTGCTTCTGGCAGACGAGCAAGGCCCATTCCCAACTGTTGTAGGCGGCGACAAATGCATTGAGCGCGTTCACCGCCAGGATCGGAGTTGTCATCGGCAACGTAATTTTGAGAAAGACCTGCCACTCTTTTGCGCCATCAATCATGGCCGCCTCATAGAGCTCGCGTGGCAAACCATCAAAGAAACCTTTTAAGATGAAAATCGACATGCCGCTGGCCAAGGTCGGCAACACGAGTGCCGCAAAGGTATTGAGCAATCCCAAGTCACGAATTAATAAAAATCCCGGTATCGCTGTGACCGCAGCAGGGAAAGCCATCGTCGCCAACATGAAGAGCAAGATCTTCTCGGCAAAACGCATTCCCATACGTGACAACGCATAAGCTGCCAATGGATTCACCGTCAGTGTTACAAGGATAGAGAGCAACACGAGAAAAATGGTATTGCCAAAGGCCTGGCCCCGCAAAAAAAGATATTCGCCGACCATGCGATAGTTGGCCGTGACGCTTGAAAGAAAATCACGCCAGCCACGTTTGTCAAAAGTTACGGCCAGGGCTTCACGCAAAGGGAAACGCGCCTCCTCAATATGCGTCAACGTCCAGCCATAGACACTATTAACCCCTTCCAGAGAATGATACTTGGCTAGCAGATATGCTTGCCAGGACTGCTCCGCACTCAACACCTCCAGCTCTTCAATCGGAACATGCGGAATAAAGTTACGCCACAATGCGCTATTCTCGTAGGGAAATAATTTCACCTCAGAAAATGATCCTATTTTCTTGCCCGTCAGTTGCGCATACGAGGTTTCGGAACGACACGTATGCATAACAAACGCTTGAAACTGTTTTTCCAATGAGGGCGTCACCCGCACCCGCAACAGACGTCTCGGATAGACTTCATGAATAAACCTTACCCATTCGTTCTGCAACTGGCTTGGCGCATCTGCAGGCAAGGAAAAGGGAATGGATTCGAAATGCTCGCACACAGATTTGCTTAAACGCGCATAATCCTCCGGGGATAGCGGATGGTCAATCGGCAAGCCTAGCCTGACCATCACAGCCGGACGCTTGAGGTATTGAATCCATTGGTTGCGCGACTCAAAGGGAACCGTGCGTGTCATCGGTGATTCAGCCACCGCATACGCTTTAAACGCGTTCCAGTCCACAAGATGCTTTCGTTTTTCTTCGCCTCCCGGCAAAAAAGCGAGTTCACGATAGGCTCGCGTAAAGTCATGATACAGCTCAGTCTTCGGATCAGCCACGGGGTAATCCCACTCTGGATGATGCAAGGGCGCACGTTGCTGGGCCACCATGCGGATACCGAAAAAGGAAACATAGCGAATCGCCCATTCGTTATTCAGCAAGGCAAGCGCATCCGTTTGCCGCTGCATCGGGCTCATGGACTTAAAGCGCACAGGATCGTGTTGTTTAAGCTTTTCTTCAAACCGCTGGCGCACAAAAAGCGCCACATCACGCGAATCAAAAAAACAGACGCTGTTTCGAATGTCATATCCTAAATTAAAGTCTGCATAATCCATGGCCATCTGCCGCCACTTCAGAGCCGTCTGAGGATTATCCATGGCATCTAACTGCTCTTTCGCAAACTCACGAGCACCCTCGACATCCCGCGAAACAGCAACCCAGCTTCCCCAATGTTGCGGGGCATCCGGATAGACGGTTGAAGGAAAACGCGGATAGCACGTAGCCACATAGCGGACAAAACGATCCTGACGATTCCAGAGCGCACGTACAATAGGCGAGAAGCGATAGTAGTCGTAAGGCCCGGTCAAGGAGGAGGCGACCATGATCAAGAAGGGGATCAACATGGTCACCCCCCCAATGGACAACATGAGGTAAATCAGCGCAAGGAAGACCCGTGCTTTCCACGTCTTCTGCTCAACTGTTAAAATCACACCCATATACTACTCTCAACTATGGCTAAAACCTATTATCTTTTAGATTTTCCAGTGGATTTGATCTTTTTTACAGACTGCGGGAGTTCAAGATAATTTTCTGTGCTGACCACTTTCCGTCCGCTCTTTATCTCCAGTTCAAGACGTGCGTTTCCAGCCACCTTGCCGCCGTCGCGAGCCGCTCTTTTATTCTCATCAAATTCCTGAGCATCACGCGTACGGGTGATTTCGGTGGTGGCGGCTTCGCCAAGCATGGAAAAGATAAGCTCGAGATCCGTCATGTGATCGCGCAGATTCTCCCGTTTCAGACTTTTCAGTTTGGCATACGCAGACGGGGTCAGCCCGAAAGTAGCCTGTGAAATCTCAGCGGTGAGAATGGCGTATTCGCGCTGTTCCTTAACGCCACGCTTTTTCCATTCATCGGTCAGTTCGTCGCGGATAGCAATGGAGCGCATCCGTTTTTCAATCCAATCATCGGAATAGCCTTTGGCCTTGTATAAGGCACGGGTGCGCTTGGTTGCCAATTCAGGATTTTCGATCTCCTGAATACGTTCATAGCCGACTTTCGCCAGCCAGCGTTTGAACGGCTCCGCCTTGGGGCTTGGCACGGACTGAATGAGGCGGAAAACACCTTCGGTGTTCCAGCATTGAACTTTCTGGGGTCCGCCCGCTGTCGCGAACTCCAGAGCAAGGGGAGGTACAAATTGTACCCCCCCTTTGAAAACTTCATTTAACTGAGGGTCGCGTTGTCGCATCTTTTTGAGATACTGTGATGGGTCAGCCGAATCGGTCAAGGCAGCGATAACATCTGTGATAACAAACCACCACTCGTTATTGTGGATGGTTCGGCGGATTTCCTTGCGTTGAAACAAGGCAATGCGTTTTTCAGGGTCAGGTTGCGTGTCGTCCATACTCATCCTATTTTATCCATCGGACATACGCGCCACAGGGCGTTGAAAGGGCTTCTGCAGAGCCGGTCAGCAACATTTCGCCGGCATCAAAGGAACCGCCAAGCCCAGCGACTGTCTGCCCCAAGACATGTTCAAGCACAACCGGCGTATAGCCAGGCGTATGTGCGCTCAGCAAGACAAATAAGGGATCAGGCGTCAGCAATTGACGGCAGAGGCTGAGCGTTTCAGGCAGATCTTTTTCAATCTTGTACATCTCGTTATTTTGTCCGCGCCCAAAGCTCGGCGGATCAAGAATAATCGCATCATAGCGACGCTCGCGCTTGATCTCACGACACAAAAATTTATGGGCATCATCCACAATCCAGCGGATTGGATGGGTGTCCAGTTTGTTCAACGCAGCATTCTCGCGCGCCCACTGGACCATGCCCTTTGAAGCATCGAGATGACACACCTCCGCGCCAGCCAGAGCCGCAGCCAATGTCGCTCCGCCAGAATAGGCAAATAGATTCAGTACATGCAGAGGACGTTTGCGCGCGGCGATCGCCTTGCACACCCTCTCCTGGATCCAGAGCCACTGATCACGTTGTTCAGGAAAAATGCCCAGATGGCCAAAGTCTGTGCCCGACAGCTTAAAGATGATATTTCCAGCTTTAATCGTCCACTCTGCAGGCAATGCACCGCGGTTGTGCCACTGATTGCCTTCTGCACGATCAAAAGAGGCATTTGCCTGCTGCCATACTGCTTCGGGCAGACAGGGCTTCCAGGCAGCTTGCGAACAGGGCCGCGCCAGCACGTATTTGCCAAAGCGCTCGAGCTTCTTTCCATCTCCGCTATCCAGCAATGCATAATCATCCGTTTCTGTCATAACAGCCTCGTATCTAAAACTTAAACGTTAAGAGTTTGGCGTTGAGCGTTAAGCGTTCAAACTTTTAACTCTCAACGTTTAACTTTTAACTCTTAATTAAGAAGTTACCCCTTCGTTTATTCTCGGTACCCCGGGCGGGTTCTTACCACTTGTCTAAGCTATCGCAAAAGTCAACTGCCCTGGACGAATGTCAATCGAGCGGATCTTGCCGCCCATTTTGAATTCTTTATTCGCAAGCAAGGTCGGAAAATGAAGCCGAATCGCGTCACCCGCGATCGTTAAGCCCGGCATTTGCGGGATCTGATTCGAAAGCGCCGAAAGAATAGCCTCGCCACCGCCACTGAAGAATGATGCCTTCACCTTTGCCAAGCGGATCACCAATGTTTCACCGCCAGCATCCGGGGTCAACTCGCACCGGCCTTCAAACGGGACCGGCAGGAAGCCCATCACAAACTTACCCGTCAACACAATCTCGCCCTGGCCAAACACCAGATTCACATCCTTGATATTCTTGATCTGCCCTTGCGCCTCCGCAGGCAAATTCGTTTTCTGCATCTCCCACATACGCTCAACTGCAGCGACAACTTCTTTATCCGTCAATGATAAACTCAATGTATGAATGGTCATTAATTTATTCCTTCCATAAAAATCCGGTCAAGGGCGATGACGCATCAGCCGTCATGCGCGGGGCTCGCGGACCTGCCTCGCGCGCAAGCACAGCCGCCTCAACCGCCTTCGCAAAACCCATGGCCATCTTTACAGGGTCAGCAGCAGCAGCAATCGCGGTATTCACGAGCACGCAGTCAGCACCCATCTCAATCGCCGCCGCCGCATGGGAGGGCATGCCAAGGCCTGCATCCACGACAACTGGAACCATCGAGTTCGCAATGATGATTTCAATCATGTCCCTATTACGCAAGCCAAGGTTCGTTCCAATCGGCGCAGCTAAGGGCATCACCGCCACGACGCCGACCTCTTCCAGCCGCTTCGCCAGCACAGGATCAGCATTCATGTAAGGCAACACCTTAAAACCCTCTTTAGCCAAGACCTCAGCTGCCTTTAGCGTTTCAATCGGATCGGGGAGGAGATGATGCAGATTGGGCGTCAGTTCAAGTTTGATCCAATCAAAGCCACCGGCCGCACGGGCCAAACGCGCAATGCGTATCGCCTCTTCCGCCGTACGTGCGCCGCTGGTGTTGGGCACAATGACAACTTTATCGGGATCCAGCCTGGAAATGAGCGGGTCCCCTTCAGGATTTTTATCTAAATCGACACGACGAAGCGCCACGGTCACCAATTCGCAACCAGACGCTGCAATCGCCTGACGCATGGTCTCGTGCGAGCCAAATTTTCCGGTTCCGATAAAGAGCCGCGACCGGAAGGCGCGACCTGCAATAACAAGTGGTTTCATGAAGGTATATAGTATACATAAAACCACTCTGCGGTGTAAGACTAAAAAGGACTAAATTTTAATTCACTGTTTGGCAGAACCGCTCAGCGAAATTTCGACCACGGTGTTCGCAGGATGCGCCGTGCGGTTTAATCCCAAAATCTGCAAACGACCATCCGCCCCAACCGTATAGTTTAATTTCTGACCTGTGAACAAATCGTGGCACCCAATAACTTTCGCCTGAATGACCGGCGTGGTGAACTCCGTCCCGACATAGCCGGGCAGAATGTGGACAAAATACTTACCAGGCTTGAATGTGAAACCGTATTGTCCGTCTACCGGATCCCACGGGCCACCCCGCGTACCATAAATACTGTCTCCCACCTTCTGCAACCACGCACCCACCCGACGGGTCAAGGCCGCGTGGTTCGCGGGAATGCGTCCATGCCGATCCGGACCAAAGTTGAGCAACATGTTCCCATTGCGCACGACCACGTCAACCAGATTGACAATGATTTCTTCATACGACATTAGATCCTGACGCTCGCCGTAGCCCCAGGAGACCTTGTTCAGATTGAGGCATTTCTCCCAATAGTAGGAGCGCACAGGACCGGTCACTGGCTTGCCACCCTCGTCCACAGCGAAATCCCCTACCCACCCGGAACGATTGTTGCAAATGACGTTAGGCGAGTATTTCCGCGCAATGCCCATGAGACCCAGCGGACGGCCTGTTTCATCGAAATCGCTAAACTCGCTGGCCACGGGCCAGGTATTGTTTGAATCACGGTATAAGCCCGGTTCCCAGAAGAATACACCATCGCGATCGAGACCTTTTTGCGCCAGCCAACCGCCGTCCCAAAAAATGTAATCAAACGGTCCGTAATTGCGAAACAGTGTGCGCACCTGCTCGTAGACCTCCTCCTTCATGACTCGGGCGTTTTCTTTGTGTGTCGGATCGGTCGGATAATGCCATTTGTTCGGCAAGCTGTTGGTACCCGTCACGTCGTAATATCCAGGATAGCGCCAACTCATGGGCGAGTAGTAAAGCCCCACCCGCAAGCCTTCTGCGCGGCAGGCCTTGACATATTCGGCATAAAGATCCCGTTTGATACTCTGAACGCTCATGAAGGCATTGGGATGTTGACTGTCAAAGAGCGCAAAGCCATCGTGGTGCCTCGCCGTCAGGCACATGTATTTCATGCCAGAATCTTTGGCGATCTTGGCCCAGTCTGCGGGGTTGTAGTCCTTGGCATCGAAGAAAACACCGTCGCCCGAATCGAACGCGAATTTACGGTATTGATCTGGCGACATGGCGGCGTTCTCCATGAACCATTCGCCTTGCGCCTGCACCGCGTAGAGTCCCCAATGCAGGAACATGCCGAACTTCGCATCCATGAACCATTTCATGGCCGCGTCATCCTGCTGGACAATGCCGAAATCATTGGTCACCGGACGAGCAGACGCAGAATAGGCGGCACACAGAAGCGTAAAAATTCCAACCGACGTTAATAAATTACTTTTCATCGAAGTTCCGAGGAGCGACTTTGTAAATTACGCAAAGCGAATACGCTTGTTCCTTATTGCGTTATTTTTTAGACTGCGCGGCTCACCGAGACGGTTCGCCCTACCCGCTTCGCACGAGTCATTGATCTGTCCGAAGGAGGTAGGGCGAACCGTCTCGGTGAGCCGCAGTGTGTTTCGCTTATAAAAATCTAATGAGGGTACCGTTGGGGTATATCAACCTAATAGCGTTGCCGGTATAGGACACCTTGAGCTGCGGTTGACTGGGCAAGTTAATCACGCTCTGCTTGAAACGCCCCGTAACGGTACCCGTCGCAATCGTCACACTGTAACCCGAAGGAAAACGACCAAGTGTCGGATCTGCGATGACCGACAATTCCGCGCCCTCTGTCAAGGTCAGTCCGCCCGTCGCAGCGAGTGTATCGCAACCTGCAGCACCAATCCGTACCGCATATACAGAACCCGCCTGAAGCGTCGTGCTTGCCGACGCGGTCAACGTTCCCACGCGGTTCGTAACGGACGGGTTACCCGCTGTCAGCACCGCATTACTCGCCACCGTGATCACACGGGCGACGGTTCCCGTTCCTGCCAATGTCGCACCATCTGAAACCTGAACTTCCCAGTTTCCAGCGGCCAACGTGCCGTCCACCCGCAGCAACCCATTGCTGACCATCGTGACGCCACTATACGTGTTGGAACCCGCGAAGACCATTGCGCCTGCGCCGGTTTTAGTAATAGAATTTGTTCCCGTGAGCGCCGCGTAAACGCACAAATCCGGATCTGCAGAGCCGTCGGCCACTGAGAAAACGGAATTTGAATAACCATTGTCACTGCGAAAGTTAATGCGCCCAGAGATCAGAGCCGTGCCAATGCTGGCGTTTATATTGAGGGGTGTTCGGTTCCATTGGAAAGCATAGCCGGAAACGCTGTTGGTCCCGCCGTTGCTTTGCAACTCGCCACCGGTCATGTTGACCCCATTCGTCATATTTCTAATCGCGCAGTCTGAATTAATGGCCTTCACTATGCCATTCGTGATGTTCAGCGTAACCAGTTGATTTGTGCCAAGCCCAGTGCCGTCACCTGTCGTGATCACGGTGGCTCCAGAATTGACGGTAAGCACGCCTTTGACTCTGCCAATGTTATTCGAAGCCAAGAGTTCCATCGGGCCACCATTGACCGTCGTGCCGCCGGCGTAAGTATTAACGCTGGTGATTTTCAATAATCCGGAACCCGTTTTGGTCACTCTACCAGGCCCGACACCCTCCGAGATGACACCACTGATCAGCAAATCAATCGGCGCTACGCCGTCGGCAACATTGATGTTTAAATTCGCACCCGCAAGACCATAATCTGCGCGGAAGGAGATGGAACCAGCGAGCGTGGAGGGATTAGCACTGGGCAAGGTGTTCAGCGTGGAATTAATCCAATAACAATTTGAGCCTGACCATGTACCGGCGGTCATGTTTACGGTGGCACCGCTGATCGCACTAGTGTTCTGCACGATGTTCACCGTTCCCCCGACAAGATTGAGTGTTGTTATCGCAGTACCCAAGCCCACCCATAAAGCCCCAGAAACACTGAGCGTTCCACCGGCATTCACAGTGACTGTCCCTCGCACGGCGGGCGTGCCACCATCGCTCGCATTCAGCGTCAGTGTGCCTTGATCGATTGTCGTACCACCGGTAAAGGTGTTGGTGGCATTCAGCGACAATGTGCCTGCTCCTTTTTTAATCAAGCCCTGGATACCTGTCAGAAGCGAGTAGATCGTAGCAGTCTGGTTACTGACGGTGATTAAAGGTAACCCGACCGTGGTCGCTAGTGCCAGCGTGGAATTCGTTACGATCCAGTCATGGCTCGCGGTCGTGTCGCCGAAACGAAGTGTGCCGACTGTATGGGTCGCCTCATTGGTCACGATGGACGTTGCCGTGATGTTGAGTGTACTGAAGTCAGCAATGGCATCTGTTGAATTCGCCACGACTCCAGACCAATTTGCGGCGGTTCCCCACGTGCCGCCGGCACTGCCGCTGACGAGATTGGTCCACACACTCAAGGTCTGCTGTGAGTAAGTCGGCACGGCTGTGACACTGAGATCAAGCCGCTTGGCACCCGTGTTGTTGACCAACGTGGCGGTCACATTCGCGGGCAGATTCGTCAAATTCAAGGAGCCTGACAAATTCAGACTTCCGCTGTAGCTGACCAGCGGGTAGGTTCCTGTAGACGGCCAATAGCCATTGCGCACCACCACTGCCACAGTTCCAGTGACATTTAGGTCACCGTTGACCTGAAGGGGAGCGTAGTCGGTGCGAGGAGGAAAGTTCGCCAGATCGAACGCGAGACCAGCCGAACTCCCGACATACGTCAAGCTGGAGCAAGTCCATTGCCCTCCATACGTAAGAACCAAAACCCCGTTGGTCGCGCCGTCCGCAACCACAACAGGGCTGTTCAGGCATGAGCCGCCTGTACCGCCGAGCACCGTTCCCGTAGACACCAGTGTCATCCCGGTGTAGATGTTGACGCCTGAGAGCGTAAGCGTTCCTACACCGGATTTGATAAGACCGCCGTTGGCGATCGCGCCGGACACGCGCAAGTCTTCCGCTGCGGAACCATCGCCGACATTGACCGTACGCGTGAGCCCGCCCAAATCGAGGTTGCCGCTGATGAGACCAGTGCCGTTGTTATCGTTTTCAAACACAATATTTCCGCCCGAACTTCCTGTCAGATTGATATTAAACGCGTTAGTCGTATTGCGGAGCACCAGTGCATCATTCGTTCCGTTAAGGGTGATGCCGGCAGTCCCGACGTTACTGATCGTGCCGCTTCGAAAAACGAGTTGTCCAACTATAGCTGCCTTACTGTTCAGATTCAGGGTTCCGCCTTCCACACGGAGGAGACTCTGACCCGTAGACACAAGGTTAGAGATACCACCCGCTACACTCAAAGTGCCGTTTGAAATAACGGCCACTGAACTGCCATTGAGCGTATACGCGCCAATACTCGTCGTGCCGCTTGTGGAACGTTCAAGCGTTCCCCCGCTTTGCGTCAAGTTGCCAGGGCTAACGCCGGCAATGGAAAGCGTCGTCGCGTTCTTCAATGTGCCTCCAGAGAACGTGAAACTTCCGTACGCGGTAAGCGATCCATCGGTCATATCCAAGATACCGCTCGTCAGTGAAAGATAACGTATGCTCAAGGTTCCGTCCACCATCAGCGCGCCGCCCTGCACGTTCAGAACATAATTCGTGTCGGTCAACAGACCACTACTCAAATCGGTGAGCACTCTCAACGAGCCGCCCGGATTCACTTCGACTTTTGCGCCCCAGCAGCCACCAGAATAAGTAACGGCACCCACATCCGGGCATGCGGATTGTATCGTCAGTGCGGAACCCCACCCCAACATAGCCATTTCATTCAAATTGATAACGTGCCCGCTCGCCCATCGAGCATCAACATTCCAATCGCCCGACCCACTGTTCCAGACAATCGTCAACGCCCACGCCGAACTTCCGCCCAGCATCATCGTAGCCCAAACCATCAGACTACTTATGAAACGCACGCTTGTCGCGCTTGTACTTTTTTTCATTAACACTTACTCCTTATTTCGAGATGAATGCAATTTTACCATATTCCTAAAATTTCCAGTCATATCCATTATGATACTTTTCATGAGTATCTGCAACGCCTCTTTCGGATGAAACTTTAATCTATCTTAGCCATACTTTTGCACGATAGAAACAGGAGTTTGTCGATGCGCTATCTGTAAATACGATCGGGAACCCTGTGGCCGACAGGTCTTCCAGCCCCGGCACCCTACTCCAATTGGTGCTCATGAGACTGGGCAATTGCTCTAACGCATAGCGCCTGGACATCGTCCCATAATAATCAGTCGTCGTTACCTTCGTCGGGAACCACACCACCGGCATGTTGTTGGAATGTGATATCATCACCTGGAAAGTCTCCGTAGCGTTTGTCGGGTCATAGCCGGTAATGTAACTCTGAAGATTACTGAGTCGATTCCCGTTATAATAATTCGAGGCTGCTCCAGCCATCGGATTCGTGGCGAAATAATGCGACACCCAGGCATCTGCTATTCCGTCAACATTGGCATCGACTGGCAGCGCAGAGCCATTATAGGCACCCAGACTTGGCTTGGATAATGCCGACACTGAATTTCCCCAATAGTCCAAGCCGCCATTGTTTGCAATAATCCTGCCGGCACCAAAGGCCGGTGAAGGATAAAACAACTTGTAGCCAACGACCGAAGCCCATCCATTGCTGCCACTCCCTGTTGATACCCAGTTTGGAGAGATCAGTATCTTGTGTGAATCCGATGCAATGGAGCCATTGCCATAGAACAGATTGTTGTCGAACACGCACCCACCTGGTGCACTCACCGAACCGGAACCCGCATTGACAAGGATATTATTGTAAAAATTAATAGAACTTTCTGAACTTGTAGCACCTTGGTGAAATAGCGCAGGATTTCCATTCTTAACATACACGGTATTGTTGTAGATCTGGTAATCATGATTACCATTGCCATGGACGAGAAAAACTCGGCTACCGGAGGCACAACCGTCATTTTGGCTGATGTTGTAACGGGCGATGTTGCCGTTACCATTGCCGTCACAACACATGTTCAGGAAGCCGCCTTCGTTGTCATGGCTGTAATTGAACTGATAGATACAGTTCTGATTACTGTTATCGAAGTCGAAGGCCATGCCGTCATAAACGGTCCTCGTCCGACAGACCTCGTTGTACTGGAATGCGATATTCTCACAGATATAAGGCCAGATCGCCGCATGTCCCTGCTGCACCGAGTTACTGTTGCTGTCAGCGACCGTGTTATACTCCACCCTAGCACCGTTGACAGCCCACGGAATAATGCCGTCACCGCCGATCCCCTGCAACACATTGCTGGATATAATGACGCTGGTTGAGGGGTAATAATTGCCAAGCCCGTTCCAATACGTGTTTAGATCCTGCGGCTTGTTCACCCATAATGACTGCAGGAGAATACCCTCCCGCATCACACTTTTAATCGTATTATTCTCGATCCTGATATCGTTCCATTTCGATGGCACGTTGGTGTTTGAACAGGTCACGTAAAAAACAATTCCGCCGCTTTCCTTGCCATCCATGTAATTGTCCATCACGCCATTGACATCATGAATGTAACAATTGCGCACATAGATGCTGTTCAACGTTCCGACACAGTCATTCTTAATCAGAATGCCTTGTTTTCTAATCACATTTGTTGAGCCATAATTCGTGACCTCAAGATTATTGATACTCCAATACTCCTGATTCAACAAGTAAACCGCGCCCCCCGTGATGCCACCCGAATTGATTCTCGGCTTGTTGCCTGAGCCATACGTGTCGATCGTCACAAAACCATTGATGTCCCCCGACCCTTTCGGATACAACTGCTGTGTCCAAACGCTGTCAGCCTTGAGCAAAATACAGTCGCCGGAAATGAACGTGTGGGCATTAACGTTCGTAAAGGATCTCCAGGGGGCGGTACTGCTTGTGCCCGTATTCAAATCACTGCCACTCACTGAATCAACATAAAAAAAGAACGGCGAGGGCCGATCCTCTGGATCGATGATCGTGACTGTGTAATTCGTTGAGCCGACCAACACGGAATTCACAGCATTACTCAGGGCGAACACCACCGTTTTACTGCTTTCATACGTGGCGTTATCTAGTACGGTAAACGAGAAGCTGTTGCTGGTAACCCCTGGTAAGAAGATCATCACACCAGGCGTAAAGGTGTAATTCACGCCCTGTGTTGCCGTGCCTCCCTTCAGAAAATAATTCACCTGCACAGTATTCGTGCTGGCACTCGCCAAGGCGGCATATACCCTACAAACAGAAGATGTTTCCTGCTGAAGAACACTGGTTCCGACAAACCCGAGCGCTTGCCCGTTGAAATCCAGCGTAATCTCATCAAGATAACCCTGCCAGGCACCGCTGCCATTCGCAAAGGTATACTCGATCTGCATAGTCTTTCCGGTATCCGTAGCCACTGGAGCGTAGGTCAATGTGTACTGCGTCCAAACATTGGTTGACATCACGTCTGTTCGAGAAGCTACAATACGGCCATCGACCCTTAACCGTGCGGTCACGTCAAACGAGCCTGTATTTGCCCGCTGTACCCAATATCTAAGCCATAACAATCCGGTGCCGGGAACCGGCTGCAACAGAACATCAGATGTCAGCGTTCCTGTAATTTGATTACCCCATAACGTCTGCCGTGAACCTTTTGCTCCGCCCGTGTCCGTCAACCCAATGGACGTTCCTGACCAGCGCCAACTTGTGGGCTTGTTTGTGGACCAGGCACCGACAGCCGCCGGAAGTTCCATGTCGCCGTTAGGGACTGCGAGCACTGTGGCGAGTGCTCGGCATGTGCCCCCTACCAGAAAAAGTAAAAGGACAGCGAAAATCATTGGTGTTCGACGGAACGAAAAGTGAAGCAGGGAGCCGCGTTTCATCTATCCTCCAGCTTGAACAAACGGTACGGCGAGGCCTGACCTTTAGGACCCTTGATGACAAACACATTGGGGCTGTCGAATGCTGCCGCTGGACTAAACTTAATCCCTGGGTCGCAGATGAGGTGCAGATTGATGCCTTTCTCCGCGGCCAATCTAACCATTTCGCCCCACGTCTTGTCGCGTTGCTCACTATATTTGTCTATGCCTCGCATGTCGCCCGAGTCGTAGATCCGCATCATGAGATCCTCCGCGCCGACGGCCTTCATCTTGTCAATGATTTGACCATAGAGCATCATTCCGGTCTCGTAGTTGGGAATGTGAGGATAGAACGTTATCCGGTCGAAATGCATTTGATCTCCACGCAGATCCACGACCACGCGGAGGCCCAAGGCCGCCAGCGTTGCGCGGTCTTTTGCCAGGACTGCAATGTTCTTGGCCAGGAGATAGGTGGAGTCTATCTTGACTCCTGCGACCTTATCGAACGCCTCCCGGTCGTGAGCGAGGAGAACCGAAAGGTCCGCAAGGCCCGGACCCACACAAAGGAAATGTTGGTTTGTTCCACCGCTGGCCATTGGGGAGGAAAGCATGCCCATCGGATCCCTTTCGCCGCGGAGTTCGCCAGTTGTTTCCCCACCCGAAAACCGAACCAGGTCGTGATAAAGATCCTCCTCGTTTCGGTAGTGCAGATCTATTACATTCAATGTTGAACGTTTGTTGAATCGGTCTCTTTTTTTAGCAAGATGTTTTACCGAACCGAAACCAACAATGCGCACACCAGACCGTTCTGCGGAGGCATTGAGCGCAGAGGAAGGATGGGATACGATCAGATCCTTAGGTGCTTTCTTCAACAGGCGCAGTTTGTCGATGACAAACTCCGCTTTCGCCTCGTCAACGCCTGTCCCGTCTACGACGACACGTACGCCCCGTCGATCCAGCCAATGGGCCTGCTCGACGAGCCAGGCATCCTCCAGCGAGAGCAACGATTCGGCATCCACTTTGACTCCATCAAACCAAGAGAAAAACATGGAAATCCCCTGTAGATAGGGGCGAATATTCTCAAGCCCGGCCACTGACAGGACTCGCCCGGTAGGCCGCTCCGGATAACGGATCTCCGGGATTGGACGAACGCCACGCTCCTCAACCTTGAGGCGGAATAGGCGGAAATCCCGGCCTTCAATATGCGAGGCATCTGACAAGCCGTAGTTCAGCGGCAGTTCGGGAGAATCCCGCAACCCCGGCGGCGCGTAAGCGACCCCGCCCAGCACGGATTTAAGTTCGGCCAGGTTGTCGTTGAGATTGACTTCGGCCAGCGACTTAATTGTGCCGATATTTGATGTGATCTTGAACGGCGCGCTCTTGAGGCTGTCATTGAAAATTCCCAGGACATACTCATTGTCCCTGGGCCGCGTTACCACATAGTGGAGGTCCTCGTTGCCGACAGTGAACAAGGTCTGGCTGCGGGCCTCGCCATCCAGCAACAGGCGCGCATGGTTGAGCAACGTGTGCGGAATTTCGGTGACTAGTGTCTCGTGTCATTAATCCTTTGCTATATGACAGGATTTTGGTATACTATGCGGCATGAGAGAAAAAACACCCTTCAAGTACACCGCCGAGCAGCAGGATTGGATCAATCGGATGCTGCGTAAACGCAACCTTCCGAAGCAGGTTTCAGACCGCGTAAGGATCGTCAAGCTTCTTATGGACGGGAAGAGCGGATATGCCGTCGCCGCGGAGCTCAGCATGAGCATCCCCACGGTCTACACCTGGAGGGACAGATTCCAGAAGGATGGAATCGACGGTTTGAAGGACTTGCCGCGGAGTGGGCAACCCCGCAAGATTTCGGACGAGACCGTGACAAAGGTCCTCTCCATGACCATGCACAATCTTCCAGAGGACGCGACTCGCTGGTCCGTTCGACTGATGAGCGAGTATGCGGGCGTGACTCCCTATCAAGTGCGGACGATATGGAAATCGGCGAAAATCCGTCCGCACCTTGTGTCGACGTTCAATTTCAGCAAGGATGAAAAGTTTGCGGAAAAAGTCATCGATATCGTCGGTCTTTACATGAACAAGCCAGAAAACGCGATAGTGCTTTCAGTCGACGAAAAGACTCAAATACAGGCGTTGGATCATACCCAGCCGCTTCTGCAGCTGCGGCCTGGCCAGACCGAACGGCACACGCACGACTACGTCAGGCATGGCACAACGAGCCTCTACGCAGCGTTCAACATAACGAGCGGAAAGGTGATCGGCAGGACGGCTCCGCGACATCGCGCGAAGGAGTTTCTCTCGTTCATGAACCTCGTGGATCGTCGCATGAAGGCGCTCAAGGCACACGACGAAATTCACATCATCCTGGACAACAGTTCCACACACAAGACGAAAGAGGTTCAAGCGTGGCAGAAGAGCCATCCTGAATATCACTTCCACTTTACGCCGACCAGTTCATCATGGTTGAACGCCGTGGAGAGTTGGTTCTCACGGGTGGAGCGTTTCGGTCTGACGGGGAAAGCGTTCAGAAGCTTGCAGCATCTAAAGATTTCGCTGAAGGAATTTATCGTCACCTTCAACAAGCATTCGGCGAAGCCTTTCAGGTGGACGAAAGATGCGGATTCGATTCTGGCATCTGTCGCCCGAGCGAGCAAGGCTCTGAAGGCACAAGAAGATCGCGTTGTTATAGAAAGGGACTAAATGAACGAGACACTAGCATCCCATGGGGGCTGAAAAAAAGCATACCGCCCCCTTTCCCCCATTGATTCATTGGGCTTTTTCGTGATTTCAAAGGCGGTTTCAAAAGTGCGTTTGCGGATGGAAAGGTAAGAAAGGCCTGAAATCAGGGGTTCTGGCAAGGTGCTATCCCATAGGCGCATTTGAAAAACGCTCAAATCCTTGAAAATATTGCTGTTTCCCGACAATCACAGGCCGCTTGGGGCCACCTGCTGTCCCATAGATCCGCAGGGTTCCGAGGAGGTCGATCTTCATCCAAAGGGCGGACTTGACGGTTCCGGCGAGGCGCGAGAAGCTGAGCGTCCACTTCGAGACATGCCTGTGGAAACGCAGCAGCAGGTGAGCCAGCAGCCCCGTCCAGACCTGCCACTTGACCGCCTTCTCGTTATAACCGACAAAGTCC
>SERZ01000179.1_pt1 | contig 42442 bp, 37 predicted proteins | sample 3171461 | NCBI WGS metagenome assembly SERZ01 (sample SAMN06051861, study PRJNA518727) | freshwater metagenome | biome: subpolar coniferous forest; feature: holomictic lake; material: water; isolation source: holomictic Lake 227, 6 m depth | place: Canada: near Kenora, Ontario | collected... | reverse complement strand
CGGCAACCCTGGAGAGCCGCCATGTTCAAAAACGCTGTTATTGCGCTGTTTGCCTGCTTTACCCTGGCCGCGTGCGCCTCAAGCCAGCCGCGGGTGGTGCAGGCGACTTCGGATATGCCCGAAATTCGCCTGACCGCCGGCATGGCGACCCAGATCGAGATGCCGACCGCCACCGGGCGGGTGCAATCGGTCACGGTCGGCAATCCATCGCTGGTAACCGCCGAGCGCAATTCGGATGTCGTCAATTTGTTAGCCAAGGGCTCGCCCGGCGAAACCAATCTGATTATCCGCGCCATCGACGAAGACGGCAAAGCCAAGGTCTATCAGTACCGGATACTCGTGCTTGAGCGCTAAGCGGGCCGCGAGCGTTACGCAACGTTACACATCGGTGCCTTTCCGGACATTGAACCGAAAAGCCCGTACGTCAGGGTAGCGCTCTGTCGAGAAAGGGTAAATCGGGTAATGCGAAGGTCGTTTTTTCTCGGATTGTGTGTGATCGTGGCGGCGGCGTTCCTGTGGGGACGCCCGTTACTGTCGCTGCTGTCGTTGCAGAAGCCTGAAACCATGGGTGCGCCGGCGGCCAGCGAACATCCGGTCGAAAGGGGTGCTAAAAATGCGAACGAACGCGATAACGGCAACGGCGGGGGAGCGGAAAAACGGCCGGTGCCGGTGACGGTGGCCGCGACCCGGCGTAAAGACGTGCCGATTTATTTGGACGGGCTCGGCACCGTGCAGGCCGGCAATCAGGTGACGATCCGCAGCCGGGTCGATGGCGAGCTGGTGCAGATCGCGTTTAAGGAAGGCCAAGAGGTCCGGGCCGGCGACTTGCTGGCCCGGCTCGACTCGCGCAGCCTTCAGGCGCAGCTGGATCAGGTGCTGGCCGCCAAGGCCAAGGACGAGGCGCAGCTGGAACTGGCCCGGCTCGATCTTCAGCGCTATATCGGGCTGGGCAACCGGGTGCCGGGACAGACTGTCGATACCGCGCGGGCTCAGGTCAAGCAGCTCGAGGCAACGGTGCGGGTCGATCAGGCGCAGATCGATAACGCCCGTACTCTGCTAAGCTATACCGTCATCACCTCCCCGATTGCCGGCCGCACCGGCATTCAGCAGATCGATGTCGGCAACCTGATTCATGCCAATGATGCCGGTGGTTTGGTCACGGTGACGCAATTGCAGCCGGTCTCGGTGCTGTTCACCCTGCCGCAACAGAATCTCCAGGTGATCAACGAGGAACTGCGCCGTCAAGGCAAACTGTCGGTACTGGTCTCGGGCTCGGGCGGGCGGAGTGCCGCACCTGAAACCGGAGAACTGGTTCTGGTCGACAACCAGATCGATCAGACGACAGGAACGATTCGACTGAAGGCCAACTTTCCCAATACCGAGCGCCATTTGTGGCCGGGCGGTTTCGTCACCGTTCGTCTGTTGCTGACCACCCGGCAGGGTGGATTGGTGATTCCGGGCCAAGCGGTACAGCGCGGTCCCAAGGGCGCCTATGTCTTTCTGGTCAAGCCCGACAAGACGGTTGAAATGCGCCCGGTAACGGTCGCACGAATCGAAAACGACGAGGCGTTGATCGATTCCGGCCTGGAAGCCGGCGACAGCGTGGTTACCGACGGCATGGCTCGGTTGTCGCCCGGCGCCCGGGTTAAGACCGGTGACGCCGAGAAGAGGTCATGATCGCCCGTTTTCTCGTTTGCTATTTGCCAGATTTGGCATAAGGTTAGATCATGGGTGCGGTTGACCATCTGAAACCGTTGGAGTGGATCGGACCGTCTTTGAAGGAGCTGCGAGAATTCCCGGCGGCGGTTCGACGCGATGTCGGTTCCGCGCTATTGCTGGCTCAAAAGGGCGGTAAAGCTGATGCCGCGGTGCCATTAAAGGGCTATGGCGGGGCCGGTGTGCTGGAGGTAATTGAAGATTATCGAGGCGATACTTACCGCGCCGTTTATACCGTGCGCTTTGCCACAGCTGTTTATGTTCTTCATGCCTTCAAGAAGAAATCCAAGATTGGCCGTGAGACCCCGAAAGTTGAAATAGACCTGATCACTCGACGCCTTGCCTATGCCGAGAATTTACATCGAACGCGCTCGGGGAGAATCTGATGAACGAAGATGCGACATCAATGCCCGGAAGCGGCAATGTATTTGCCGATCTCGGCTTACCTGATCCGGATCAGGATTTGGCAAAGGCTGATCTGGTTCATGCTATTTCGGATATCATTCGTGCCAGGGGGTTATCTCAAAAGGATGCGGCTGTATTGTTGGAGGTGGATCAGGCCAAAGTTTCGGCCTTACTGAGAGGTCGGATCAGTGGATTTTCGACCGATCGTCTCATGCGTTTTTTAACGAGACTCGGACATAACGTTAGCATCGTGGTTGATCGTCAAACCCATGATCAAGGCGCGGTTTCGGTAACGGTGGCGTGACGTTATGAATCTTTCCGCACCCTTCATCGCGCGGCCGGTGGCGACGTGGCTGCTGGCGTTTGCGGTGGTGCTGGCGGGTTTGCTCGGCTATCGGATGCTGCCGGTGTCGGCGTTGCCGCAGGTCGATTTCCCGACGATTCAGGTCAGCACCCAGTTGCCGGGAGCCAGCGCCGACACCATCGCCTCGCTGATCACCACGCCGCTGGAACGCCAATTCGGCTTGGTGCCGGGGCTGCTGTCGATGACCTCGACCAGCTCTTACGGCATGAGCGCGATCACGCTTCAGTTTGATCTGGGCAAGAATATCGATGTCGGTGCCGAAGATGTGCAGGCCGCAATCGATGCCGCCCGGGGCGTGCTGCCGCCCAATCTGCCCTATCCGCCGACTTATGCCAAGGTCAACCCGGCCGATCCGCCGATCATGACGTTGGCGGTCACCTCCGAGACCTTGCCGATTACCCGGCTCAACGACGTGGTTGATACTCTGCTCGCACAAAAGCTCAGCCAGATCGGCGGGGTCGGGCGGGTGATGATTCAGGGCGGGCAACGCCCGGCGGTGCGAATCCGGATCGATCCGTCGCGGCTGTCGGGTTACGGGCTCAGCCTGGAGGATGTGCGCTCGGCGCTGGCCCGCGCCAACGTCGATTTGCCGAAGGGCAGCTTCGACGGCGCGCACCAGTCACAAACCATCGGAGTCAACGATCGCCTGACCGAGCCCGAGCAATACCGTGCGCTCATCATCGCGTGGCGGACGGGGGCGCCGATCCGGGTCGGCGATGTCGGCGATGTGGTCGAGGCGGTCGAGAATCTGCGGGTCGCCGGTTGGAGCGACGGTCGCCCCGCGGTCATTCTGGATATTCAGCGCCAGCCCGGCGCCAACATCGTGCTGACTGCCGACCGGATTAAAGAGCGCTTGCCCGCGATTACCAAGATATTGCCGGCCGGGGTAACGCTCTCGGTGCTGGTCGATCGAACCCAGACCATCCGTGCCTCGGTCCATGACGTCGAATTCACCTTGTTGATTACCATCGCCCTGGTGATTCTGGTGATCTTTCTGTTTTTGCGCTCGGGCCGGGCGACGATCATTCCCGGCGTGGCGCTGCCGTTGTCGCTGGTCGGTACCTTCGGTGCGATGGCGCTGTGCGGCTTTACCCTCGATAATCTATCGTTGATGGCATTGACCATTTCGGCCGGCTTCGTGGTCGATGATGCCATCGTCATGATCGAGAATATCGTCCGCTATATCGAAGCCGGGGAAAAGCCGCTTGCCGCGGCCTTCAAGGGCGCGACCGAGATCGGCTTCACGATCGTCTCGCTGACGGTGTCGCTGATCGCGGTGTTCATTCCGCTGCTGTTCATGACCGGGATCGTCGGCCGACTGTTCCGTGAATTTGCGCTGACGCTGACGCTGGCGGTGGTGATTTCGGCGGTGGTTTCGCTGACGCTGACCCCGATGATGTGCGGCCGGATGCTGAAGGCGGCGCCGCCGCATGAGGCGGGTGAGTCGGGCGGTTTTTTCGAGGCGATGCGCCGGGCTTATGGCTGGAGTCTGACCCTGGCCCTGCGCTTCCGGAAGGTCACCTTGCTGGTGGCGCTGGCGATGCTGGTGGCGACGGTGGCGCTTTACATCGTGATTCCCAAGGGCTTTTTACCGTCGCAGGATACCGGCCTGATCATCGGTACGCTGGATGCCCGCGACGATATCTCGTTCAGAGCGATGAGTGCGCTTCAGGAGCAAGTCGCCGAGGCGCTGCGTCATGACCCCGATGTCGCCGGAGTGGCGGCGTTTCTCGGTGCCGGTAGCGTCAATCCGACGCCGAACACCGGCCGGGTCACGGTGGCGCTGAAGCCGCGCAAAGAGCGCGCGTCGTCTGCGACGGAAATCATGGCGCGTTTATCGGAGCGGGTTGCGCATATTGTCGGCGTCACCGTCCATATGCAGGCGGCGCAGGACATTCAGATCAGCGCGCGTCAATCGCGCACCCAGTTCCAATACACGCTGACCGATGTCGATGGCGAGGAACTGGCCGAGTGGGCGCCCCGGCTGGTCTCGGCATTTTCGGTCCTGCCCGGTCTGGCCGATGTCACCACCGATCAAGAAACCGAAGGGCTTCAAGCAAGCATCCGGATCGACCGTGATCAGGCGTCACGACTGGGGGTTCAGTCGCAGGCGATCGACGACACGCTTTATGATGCGTTTGGTCAGCGCCAAGTCTCGACCATCTTCAGTCAGGTCAATCAGTACCATGTGATCCTGGAGGTTTCGCCCGCGTTTCAGATCGGCCTCGATACTTTGGGATTGATCCATGTCCGTTCAACCAATGGTGCATTGGTTCCGCTTAGTGCTTTTGCCACGTTCGACCGCGAGCGGGTGCCGCTGGCGGTCACGCATCAGGCGCAATTCCCGGCGGTGACGATCAGTTTCAATCTGGCGCCCGGGGCCTCGCTCGGGGATGCCATGGTCGCGATCGATGCCGCCGAACGGGCGCTGGGCGTGCCCGCAACTTTGATCGGCGCTTACAGCGGTGATGCCGCCGAATTCCGCTCGTCGCTGCAAAGCGAGCCGCTGCTGATCCTGGCCGCGGTGGTGGTGATCTATATCGTGCTCGGTGTGCTGTACGAGAGCACCATCCATCCTTTCACCATTCTGACCACGCTGCCTTCGGCCGGGGTCGGCGCGCTGCTGGCCTTGATGGTGACCGGTAACGATCTGTCGCTGGTGGCGCTGATCGGAATCGTGCTGTTGATGGGCATCGTCAAGAAAAACGCGATCATGATGATTGATTTCGCACTCCAGGCCGAGCGTGAACGCGGCATGGCGCCGGAACAGGCGATCTATCAGGCCTCGATGCTGCGCTTCCGCCCGATCATGATGACTACGATGGCGGCATTGCTGGGAGCGCTGCCGCTGGCGTTCGACCAAGGCACCGGGGCCGAGTTGCGCCGGCCGCTCGGCATCGCCATCGTCGGGGGATTGCTGATCAGTCAGGTTCTAACGCTCTATACTACCCCGGTGATTTATCTGGCGATGGACCGGCTGAAGGCGCGCCTGACCCGGCGCCGGGGGGACGACGGTAAGGGGGTGGAGCTGGCGCCATGAGATCAAGCCGCATCCCGAACGTCAACGCTCAGGCATTTGCCGAGCACGGCCAGGGCCGCATCCAGCCGGTCCATGCGGCTGGCATTGCGCAGATCGAGCATGCGCCGGATCTGGCGTGGATCGCAACCGAGCCGGCTAGCCAACTCAAGCTGGCTGACGCCGCAGACCCGCATCGTATTGTAAAGCACCACCTTGGCAACGGTAAGCGTCGACAGCCTGATCGTCGGCTGACCGGCAGCCGGGCCGGGCGGCGGTATGGCAAGACCGCGCTCCATATAGGTTTCGATGATCGCGGTCAGCGCTTCGGCCGCGTGAATCAAAGCGTCTTCGCGGTTGTCGCCGAAGCTGGTCAATTCCGGAAAGTCCGGACTGGTCACCAGCAGCGTATCGTTGTCGTCGGGAGTCAGGTCGAACGGATAGTCCTGCATGGCGGTGTCCTTTTACTTAAGGCCCAAATCCTTCATGATCTTGTTGACGAGACCGGTTCCAAGCTGCTTGCGTCCACCATGGGTCGGTATTTGGGACCATCGGCCGTTAGCCGGATTGAACAAATCCTTATGCCCGCTACCTTCTTTATCGAGCACTTTGACACCCTGCTTCATAAGCAACCGGGCAAACTGATCACTGTTCATCGGCATCCCCGTTGCTGTTCACGAAGTGTAGGACGAATTCGTCCTTCGGGCAAGACGCCCGCAGGTCCGCCATGAGCTTTTCCGAACTGTTCATTCGACGGCCGGTGGCGACGTTTTTGCTGTCGCTGGGCTTGTTCCTGGCCGGAGCGGTGGCGTTTGTTTTTTTGCCGGTGGCGCCGCTGCCGACGGTGGATTTTCCCACCATCTCGGTTCAGGCCAAGCTTCCCGGTGCCGACCCGACCACGATGGCGGCGACGGTGGCGGCGCCGCTTGAGCGTCGGCTGGGAGCGATTGCCGGCGTGGCGGAGCTGACCTCGACCAGTTCGGAGGGCTCGGCCAGCATCTTGATTCAGTTCGATCTCGACCGCGATATCGTGGGCGCGGCGCGCGATGTTCAGGCGGCCTTGAATGCCAGCAGCGGGGATTTGCCGTCCGATCTGCCGATGCCGCCGACCTATCGCAAGGCCAATCCGTCGGAATCGCCGATCCTGATTTTGGCGGTGTCGTCGGAGACCCAAGGCCCCGCCCGGATGTACGACGCGACCGATACGATTATCGCTCAGAGTATTTCGCGGATCGAGGGCGTGTCACAGGTCACCGTCGGCGGTGCCGAAAAGCCGGCGGTCCGGGTCCGGGTCGATCCGGGCGCGCTGGCCGCGACCGGGCTCGGTCTCGAAAATGTGCGGGCATCGCTGGCCGCTGCCAACGTCACCATGCCGAAGGGCGGCTTCGACGGACCGGGTCAGTCCTTGACCATCGGCGTCAATGACCGGCTGGTGAGCGCGGCTGACTATCAACCCTTGATCCTGCGCACCAAGGACGGGGCGATCGTGCGGCTTTCTCAGATCGCCTCGGTGGTGGACGGAGTCGAGAATTCCCGGCTCGCCGCTTGGTTCAACGGAGAACGCGCGATCCTGGTGATCGTGTTCAAGCAGGCCGGGGCCAACGTCATTGATACGGTCGATCGGATCAAGGCCCAATTGCCGCAGCTTGAAGCCTGGATGCCGGCCGGGACCAAAGTCACCGTGGTCAGCGATCGCACCCAAACCATTCGCGCCAACCTTGCCGATGTCGAGACCACCTTGATGCTGACGGTGGCGCTGGTGGTGCTGGTGGTGCTGGTATCGCTCGGGCGCGTTACCCCGACCCTGGCGACGAGCGTGACGATTCCGCTGGCGTTGGCCGGAACGTTCGCGGCGATGTGGCTGCTCGGCTATAGCCTCAACAACATATCCTTGATGGCGGTGACGATCTCGGTCGGCTTCGTGGTCGATGATGCTATCGTGATGATCGAGAACATCACCCGTCATATCGAACGCGGCGAAGACGCCCTGATCGCGGCGATCAAGGGCGCCGAGGAAATCACCTTCACCGTGATCTCGATCAGCGTGTCGTTGGTTGCGGTCTTCATTCCGCTGCTGTTCATGGGCGGCATTATCGGCCGGCTGTTCCGCGAATTCGCGGTGACGCTGACCGTGGCGATCGCGGTCTCCGCCCTGGTCTCGATCACGGTGACGCCCTGCCTTTACGGGCACATGATGGCGCGCGGGCGGGCGCCCCGGACTCGATGGCTGGTCCGGTTCAGCGAGGCGGTGTTCGCCGGGACCGAGCGGCTGTATCTGGCGGGCTTAAAGCCGGTCATGCGCCACCGGGTCATCATGCTGACGGTAACCCTGGGAACCGTGTTCTTGACCATTTATCTGTATGGCGTCGTGCCCAAGGGCTTCTTCCCGCCCCAGGACACCGGCTTGATCATGGGCGTGACCGAGGTCCGCACCGACAGCTCGTTTCGCGCCTTGGCCGAGCGTCAGCAAAAGGTGATTCGTATCGTGCTGGCCGACCCGGCGGTCGAGGGACTCGGCTCGTTCATCGGCGCGGGCGGACCGATTTCGACCGGCAATCAGGGCCGGATGTTCGTCAGCCTGAAGCCGATCGGGGTTCGCCACGAAAGCGCCGACGAGGTGATCAACCGCCTGCGCCCGAAGCTCGGCCGGGTCGAAGGCGTTTCAGTGTTCATGCAGCCGGCTCAGGATATCCGGGTCGGCGGCCGGATGAGCAAGGCGCAGTTCCAGTTCGTGCTGTGGGACGAGTCGCTGGAGGAGCTGCGCGCCTGGACGCCGCGCTTCCTGGCGCAATTGAAACGCACGCCCGAGCTGACCGATGTTTCGAGCGACCAGGACGCCGCGGCGGCCCGGGTCTCGATTACGATCGATCGTGACGCCGTGGCTCGGCTCGGCATCGACATGCAGACGGTCGATAACGTGCTTCAGGACGCCTTTGCTCAGCGCCAAGTCTCGACGATCTATACCCGGCGCAACCAGTACCATGTCATTCTGGAGCTGGACCCGGCCGATCAGGAGAATCCGGCGGCTTTGAACAAGCTTCATGTTCCGGCCGGCGACGGGACCTTGGTTCCGTTGAGTACGATCGCCCGCTTCACCCCCGATACCGCGCCGATTTCGGTGACGCACCAGGGCCAGTTTCCGGCCGCGACCGTCAGCTTCAATCTGGCGCCCGGAGTGGCGCTCGGCCGCGCGACCGAACTGGTGCGGCAGGTCGGGCTTGAGGTCGGTCTGCCCGACAGCATTCACACCGAGTTTGCCGGCAATGCCAAGGTTTTTGCCGAGTCGCTGAGCAATCAACCGATTCTGATCGGGGCGGCGCTGCTGGCGATCTATATCGTGCTCGGCATTCTCTATGAGAGCACGCTTCACCCGTTGACCATTTTGTCGACCCTGCCGTCGGCCGGGATCGGCGCCTTGCTCGCTTTGATGGTGACCGGCTACGATCTCAGCATTATCAGCATCATCGGTGTTATTCTGTTGATGGGGATCGTCAAGAAGAACGGCATCATGCTGGTCGATTTCGCGATCGTCGCCGAGCGCAAGCAGGGCTTGTCGTCGGAGGCGGCGATCTTTGAAGCCTGCCGCCAGCGCTTTCGCCCGATCACGATGACCACGCTGGCGACCGTGCTCGGCTCTCTGCCTTTGGCGATCGGCGCGGGCGCGGGGGGCGAGATGCGCCGGCCGCTCGGGATTGCGATTGTCGGCGGTTTGCTGGTGTCGCAATTCCTGACGCTCTACACCACGCCGGTGGTGTATGTCTGGCTGGCCCGGCTGTCGGAATGGCGCCGCAAGCGAAGAGAGAAGGAAGCATGATCAAGCGTGTAAGCGGGCTCGGGATTGCTTTGCTGGCTCTGGCCGGGTGCAGCGTCGGGGAGGAGTTCAAACGGCCGGAGACTCCGATGCCGGCGAAATGGGCCGTGTCTAACGGAGACGCCGTGTCCGCTGCGAAAGAGGCGTGGCCGGCGGCGGATTGGTGGCGCAGCTTCGGCTCCCGCGGCCTCGATACGCTGATGGCCGAGGCGGAAAAGGCCAATTTCGACATGGCGGCAGCGGTCGCCCGGGTGCGGCAGGCCGATGCCAAGGCCCGCATTGCCGGGGCCTCGCTCTTGCCGGCGCTGGATGCCTCCGGCAACGCCAACCGTCAGTTACAGCCCAGCCTTAGCGGCGGTTCGGGCGCGTCGGCCAAGCCGGCGGAGCCGCAAACCATTTACACCGGGACGATCAACGCCAGTTACGAACTCGATTTCTGGGGCAAGAACGCCGCAACCCGGGCTTCGGCGGCGGCGGCGGCGCAAGCCAGCCGTTTCGATCGTCAGACCGTGGCGTTGACGGTTCAGGCCGGGGTCGCCAATAGTTGGTTCGCCGTGCTCGGGCTTCAGGACCGGCTGGCGGTGGCGCGCGCCAACCTTGCCAACACCGAAGATTTGCTGGCCGCCATTCGGGATCGGGTGAAGTTCGGCACGGCAACCGATCTTGATTTGGCCCAACAGGAAAGTGTGGTTGCCGGTTTGCGCGCCGCGGTCCCGCCGTTGGAGCAACAGTTGCGCGAGCAACAGAACGCGCTGGCGGTGCTGGTCGGGCATCTGCCCGAACAGGCCGGGGTTGCGCTGGAACCGCTCTCGGCGGTCAAAATACCGGTGGTGGTTCCCGGACTGACTTCGGACTTGTTGGCGCGCCGACCGGATGTTCGTTTCGCCGAAGCCAATTTAGTGGCCGCCAATGCCGACATCAACGCCGCCAAAGCCGCTTTGTTTCCAAGCATCACCCTGACCGCCCGTGCCGGCTTTGAAAGTCTGGCGCTGAGCACGCTGCTTCACGGCAGCAACCTGCTGTATTCAATGGCGGCGGGGATCAGTCAGCCTATATTCCACGGCGGCGCATTGGAAGGCGAAGAGGAAAGCCTGCTCGGTCGTTATGACGAGCTGGTGCAGACCTATCGTAAAGCCGTCGTTTCGGCCTTTTCCGATGTCGAGAACGCGCTGATCGCCGTGCGCAAAACCGCGGAGGAGGAAGAGGCGCAGGCGCTTGCCGTCTCGACCGCCCGCCGCGCCTTCGAGATTGCGACCGCTCAGTTCAAGGCTGGGCTGGTCGATATCGTGACCATGCTGAATACCCAGCGCACCTTGTTTCAGGCGCGCGACGCCGAGGTTCAGGTCCGCATCTCCCGGCTTCAGGCGGTGGTCGGGCTGTTCAAGGCGCTGGGCGGCGGCTGGCGTTCCGATATCACCGATGTGATGCAGCCCTCTCAACCGAGCGGTGGAGCGGGCCTCTCCCATGGCGCCCATCAAGACAAGAACACTTGACCGGGGTGACTTCGGCCGGGATGTTAGGCCATGACCCTGCGCAAGCTTGACGCCGCCGCAATCGGCTATCCGCCGCACCCGATCGACTCGGTCGATGACCGCGGCTATTTCGCCTTATCCAGTCACAAGCGCGCGCGGGAAGCGTTGCGCTTCGGGCTCGACATGCCCGGCATCGGCTTCAACAGCTTTGTGATCGGCGAGGATCGCAGCGGCCGGATGGACGCCACGCTCGCCTTGCTTCAGGGCTATGTCAGCGCCCGCCCGCCCGCCGATGATTGGGTTTATCTGAATAATTTCACCATGTCGCACCGGCCGGCGCCGTGCCGCCTGCCTGCGGGCCATGGGGTCCGGTTTCGCGCGTGCATGGCCGATCTGGTCGACGCATTGCGCGACGCTGCCCCGGGGCGTGCTTCGGCCGTGCTCGACCGGGTGATCGAGGAATTTTCGGCGGTTGAAAGTTTGCAGCTCTGGTTTGAAAGCCTGCGCCGGGATGTTTCGGAGCAAGACGGGCGCCTGCTCTGTGTCGAGCCGGACTCACCCGATAATCCGGAGCGGCGTTATGCCGTCAATCTGTTTGTCGATAATGCCGATCAACGCTGCCCGCCGGTGGTGGTCGAGCCGAACCCGACCTATGGCAATTTGTTCGGCACCATCGAATACGCCCGGCTCGGCCCTAACCTTGTCACCGATTTCACCCGGATTCGCGCGGGCGCGCTGCACCGGGCCAATGGCGGCATTCTGGTGTTGCGCGCCGAAGCGCTGTCCAGGCAACCGGTGGCGTGGGAGGCGTTGAAGGGCGCTCTGCGCGACCGCAAGATTCGCATCGAGGAGCCGCACCGGACCGGGACCATCCCGATTGCCAGCGCCCCCCGTCCGCTCTCGATTCCGTTCGATGCCAAGGTGGTGATCGTCGGGGCGCCGCGCTGGTATCACGGCTGGTTCCTGAATGATCCCGAGTCGCGCATCTATTTCAAGGTCAAGGCCGATATTTGTGAGGATTTGGGCGCCACCCCGGAAAATGCCGCGGCCTATGTCGGCATGATCCGGCGTTTTGCCGCCGCGCATCGGATCGCCTGTGACGGGCCGGCAACCGCATTACTGCTCGGCACCGCGTCGCGTTGGGCCGAACACCGGCAGAAATTTTCGTCGCAGCTGGAATTGCTCGAGGATTTGATCGCGGAAGCCGCCCTCATCGCCCGCCATGACGGCAGCGCGATCGTCACCCGCTCTTGTGTGACCCGGGCGGCCGATGAGCGCCGACGCCGAGTCTCCCAGGTCGAAGACCGACTCCACCGCTCGATTACCGAAGGGCAGGTGATGATCTCGACCGACGGTCATGCGGTCGGGCAGGTCAACGGGTTGCTGGTCTTCAACCGCACCGACCACCAGTATGGTGCGCCGTGCCGGGTGACCGCGCGGTCCTGGATCGGCCGGCGCGGTGTCATCAATATCGAGCGTCAGGTTGATCTGGGCGGGCCGATTCAGCACAAGGGCGTGCTTGGCCTGCATGGCTATCTGGCCGGCTGCTTTGCCCGGGCCGCGCCGGTGTCGTTTTCGGCCTCGATCACCTTCGAGCAGAATTACGGCGGGGTCGAAGGTGACTCGGCATCTCTGGCCGAGCTGCTGGCGATTCTGTCCGATCTTGCGGCGATTCCGCTGCGTCAGGATCTGGCGGTGACCGGCTCGATCAACCAGCGCGGCGATGTCCAGGCGGTCAGCGGCACCAATCACAAGGTCGAGGGCTTCTTCCGCACCTGTCGGGATCGCGGCGGGCTGACCGGCAGCCAGGGCGTGGTGATCCCCGAGTCCAATCTGGTCAATCTCGTGCTGCATGACGAGCTGTGTGAGGCGGTGGCCGCCGGCCGATTCCACATATGGACGGTGGCCCGGGTCGAAGCAGCGGTTGCCCTGTTCACCGGTCTGCCCACCGGGGAACCGAACGATTCGGGCCGGTATCCGGAGGACAGTGTCTATGGGCGGGTTGCGGCACGGCTGGCCGTGTTCGACCGCATTTTACTCGAACGGGAACCCGCCGTCTGACGGGGTCTTCAGGCCGCAGCCGTTGCTTGCAAAACCCCGTCGGCTTCGTTTTCCTCCGCCGCCAAGTCGTCTTCCCCCTCGTCAAATTCGTCATAGAGGCCGTGCTGCGCCCGCACGATATCGAGCAAACCGATCAGCACCTCACTCAGCGCCTGTACGCTCGGCCCGGCATTCCAGCGCTGCCGGTAGGCCACGGCGTCGCTGACCTCGGCATGGAGATCGAGCGCACGCTCCAGTAGATTATCAAGATCACCAACTCGGCGAGGACATGGCTTCAACCGAAGGTCCGTCGCCCGGATGTTTGCAGTAGCCATTTGGTTTTCCCCTTAAACGATGGATGGTGGCTTTGTGGTGAGTAGCCATCTATATCTATGTCTTACACGGAGAATTAGCCCAAAAGGGCGTTGGATAGCAATACTTCTTCGGGATAGCTAAACCATACCGTCTATTGCTTGAAACTTACTTGACTTTTTCACTGAATAATCAGCGACGGTTCCGTTCGATCACTCGGCTGCGACCGCGGCGATATGGTGGCCGAGCACGGTCAGCTCTTCGGCCGCGGGCGAAGAGCGGCGCCAGACCAGCGCCAAGGTCCGTGGCACCCCGCCCGCCAGCGGCCGGGCGATCAGCGTGGTGCCGCGCAGAATCCCGGCCCCGATCGCCAACCGGGGCAACAGGGTGATGCCGAGCCCGCCGGCGACCATCTGCACCACGGTATGCAGACTGGTGCCCTGCATGCCCGTGCCGGCCCGGCCGGGCCGCGGCGCCGGCAACCGGCAGGCGGCCAAAGCGTGTTCGGTCAGGCAGTGCCCGTCTTGAAGCAGGATCAATTCGTCGGCGGGCAGGCGGCCGGGCTCGATTTCGGCAAAAGCGGCCAGCGGATGGTCGGGCGGGCACACCACCAGGAACGGGTCGGAGCCAAGCTCCATCACCTCCAGCCCGTCACCGGGATAGGGCAGCGCCAGCACCACTGCGTCAAGGTCACCCGAATCGAGCCGGTCCAGCAGGCGGGCCGATAAATCTTCGCTGAGATAGAGCCGAAGTCCGGGGAAAGCCGAGCGCAGCTCCGGCAGCACCCGGGGCAGCAGGAACGGGGCAATGGTCGGGATCACGCCCAATTGACGCAATCCCGTTAAAGGCTCGGCCGCACCGCGCGCCAACTCGGCCATTTCCTCGGCGACTCGCAACAGCTCCTGCCCGCGCGCCGCAATCACCTTGCCGAGCGGGGTCAGATGCACCCGGCGTTTGGTCCGCTCGACCAGGGCGGCGCCGAGCACGGCCTCAAGCTCTTGCAGGCCGGCACTCAGGGTGGACTGGGTCACGAAGCACGACTCGGCAGCCCGGCCGAAATGTCGATGGCGCGCCAGCGCCAGCAGGTAGCCGATCTGACGCAGGGACGGGAGCGGACGGATGGCAGTCTCCTGATTTATCGACAAAACCGATTACAGAAACCAAAATATCTTGTTTGCTCGATTTGTCCAATCCTTCTATGTTCACTCCATCGCAACCCGCATTCCCATTCCATCCCCGAACACGGAGATCACATCATGCTGACCGTTGGCGCTTCCTTTCCCGCTTTCAAGCTGACTGCCGTCAGCGTCGCTAAGCACCCTTCGGATTTCCACGAGATGACCGAGGCCAACAATCCCGGCAAGTGGAAAGTTTACTATTTTTGGCCGAAGGATTTTACCTTCGTCTGCCCGACCGAGATTATCGCTTTTGCCGATCTCGACGGCGAGTTCAAGGACCGTGACGCGATTGTGATCGGCGGCAGCACCGACTCCGACTTCGTGCACCTTGCTTGGCGTCAGAGCCGCGAGGATTTGGGCAAGATCACCCAGCCCTGGCTCTCGGACATCAAGCGCGAGTTGTGCGAGGCGCTCGGCATTCTCGACAAGAACGCCGGTGTCGCTTTGCGCGCCACCTTTATCGTCGATCCGCAGAACGTGATCCGCTTCGCTTCGGTCAATGACCTCAGCGTCGGCCGTAATCCGCAGGAAGTGCTGCGCGTGCTCGATGCGCTCCAGACCGACGAACTGTGCCCGTGCAACTGGAAGCCGGGTCAAGACACCATTCATGTCTGATTAGAACGCTGTTCCTGATTAGAACACCGTTTCTGATTAGAAGGCTGTTCGGCCGACTCGCTCCGCTGCCCGCCCTTGATGCTTTTATGCGTCACCGGCGCGCTTTATCCGTCATTCCCGCGTACGCGGGAAACCAGAGTAAGCCACTCCAAATCTTGTGAGTGTAATGCTGGCCCCCCGCTTTTGCGGGGGTGACGGATGCGGGCGCTTAGTCCCGGTAGAGCCCCCGGTTTAATCCTGCTTTCCGCGAACCGAAGGACCGTCGACCATGACCATCGATGCTTTGAAAGAACGGTTGCCCGATTACGCCCGTGATCTGAAATTGAACCTGTCCACTCTGGCCTCCGAGCCCGGCCTGACCGAGCAACAACGTTGGGGCGCGATGCTGGCTTCGGCGATCGCGGCGCGTAACCCGACGGTGATCGCGGCGATCGCGGCCGAGACTGCAACCCGGCTCAGCCCCGAAGCGATCACCGCCGCCAAAACCGCGGCTGCGATCATGGCGATGAACAATATCTATTATCGCTTTACCCATTTGGTCAGTCAGGCGGACTACCGCACCATGCCGGCCCGGCTGCGCATGAATGCGTTGGCTAATCCCGGCGTGGACAAGGGCGACTTCGAGCTGTGGTCGCTGGCGGTTTCCTCGATCAATGGCTGCGGCATGTGCCTGGAGGCTCATGAACAGGGCGTGCGCAAAGCAGGGCTGTCGACACAGGCGATTCAGAATGTCGTGCGTATTGCTGCGGTGATCCATGCCGTGTCGGTGACGCTTGCCGGTGAAGCCGCTCTGACTTCCTGAGCGAAGACTTGACTTGTCGTGACGACGCTTCAATGTCGGAGGACGGCATCGGCGTCCGCTCCTCCGATCGCTGTCGATATTTCATACAAATTCAGGGACTTACCGCCGCATGACCGAGCCGCCGACCGGGCCGAACGCGCCACCTGAAACTACCGAGTCGCACCGTTCGGAACCCGAAACCGGCGAAGCGGTTCCCCATGGTGCACGCGGTCGAATCACCGGGGTTTTGATTCTGGTGATTATCGGTGCCGCCATCGCCTGGGGCCAATGGACCGGTGTGCAGATCGTCAAAAGCGCCCCGGTGAATACGGCGCCACCACCGCCGCCTGCGGTCACGGTGGCCCGGCCGCTCGAGCGTGAGGTGACCGAGTGGAAAGACTATACCGGCCGCTTCTCGGCGATTGAATATGTTGATATCCGGGCTCGGGTCAGCGGCTATCTGACCGAAATTCTGTTTAAGGACGGCGAGACGGTCCGCAAGGGCGATCCCCTGTTCGTGATCGACCCGCGCCCGTTTCAGACCGACGTGCGCCAGGCCGAGGCAAATCTGGCGCGCGATCGGGCGCAGTTGCAGCGTGCGACGCTCGATCTCAAGCGCTCGACCGAATTGGTGCAGAAAAACTATGCGCCCCAGCAACAGCTTGATCAGACCCGGGCTGCGGCCGATGCCGGTGCGGCCGTGGTCAAGGCGGACGAGGCGTTGCTCGATCAGGCCCGGCTTAATCTGGAATTCACCCGGGTCACCGCACCGGTCAGCGGTCGAATCGGAGCCCATCAGGTCAGCGTCGGCAGTTTGATTTCGGGCGGCTCCAATGCCAATACGACCTTACTGACTACGATCGTTTCACTCGACCCGATTAATTTCGAGTTCGACGTCAGCGAATCGGATCAGCTGGCCTATAAGCGCGCCATGGTGGCCGGAACGGTCAAGTCGTCACGCGACAGCGCGATCCCGGTTCAGGCCCGGCTGGCCGACGAGCAGACCTGGAGTCGCGAGGGGCGGATCGATTTCGTCGATAATCAGCTTAATCGCGGTTCGGGCACGCTTCGGATTCGTGCCGTGTTTCCTAATGCCGATAAAATTCTGGTGCCCGGTCAGTTCGCCCGGGTAAGGGTGCCGGTGTCGCAGCCGCACCCGGTGTTGCTGATTCCCGATCGGGCGATCGTCACCGATCAGGCGCGCAAGATCGTCATGGCGGTTCTGCCCGACGGGACGATTACCCCGCGTCCGATCCAGCCGGGGCCGACCTGGCAGGGTTTGCGCATTATCCACAGCGGGCTAAATCCCAACGACACCGTGGTGATCGACGGGCTGATGCGGGCTCGCCCCGGAGCGAAGGTCACGCCGCAGCCCGGCAAGATCGATCCCGATCCGCAAGCCGATTGAAGAGGACAGCCGAGCCATGAAGCTCTCGCACTTCTTCATCGATCGCCCGATCTTCGCGGCGGTGGTGTCGATCCTGATCACCCTGTTGGGTGGTTTCGCCTATCTCGCGCTGCCGGTGGCGCAGTATCCCGAAATCGCGCCGCCGACCATTACGGTCAGTGCCAGCTATCCCGGCGCCTCGGCCGAGGTGGTCAGCGAAACCGTGGCCACGCCGCTTGAATTGCAGATCAACGGCGTCGAGAACATGCTGTACATGTCCTCGCAGGCGACCGGCGACGGCAATCTGGCGATCACCATTACCTTTGCGCTCGGGACCAATCTCGATACCGCGCAGGTGTTGGTGCAGAACCGGGTTGCGATCGCGCAGCCGCGCTTGCCGGCCGAAGTTCAGAAAATCGGCATTACGGTTAAGAAGAATTCACCCGACATGCTGATGGTGATTCATCTTACCTCGCCCGACGGTTCGCGCGACCGGGTTTATTTGTCGAATTACGCGACGCTTCAGGTCAAGGACGTGCTGGCCCGGGTCAAGGGCGTCGGCGATTTGCGGGTGTTCGGCTCGCGCGATTACTCGATGCGGATCTGGCTGGACCCGCAACTTACGGCCGCCCGCGGCCTGACCGCCAGCGATGTGGTTACAGCGTTGCAGGCGCAAAATGTGCAGGTTGCGGCCGGGATTCTCGATCAGCCGCCGGTGCCGAAGCAAGGTGCATTCCAGCTTAACGTGCAGACGCTGGGCCGGCTGCAAAGCGCCGCTCAGTTCGAAGATATCGTGGTCCGGGCCGATCCGGACGGACGGGTGACCCGGGTGCGCGACATCGCAAGGGTAGAGCTTGGGGCGCAGGATTACAGCGCGAACGGTTATCTCGACGAGCAACCGGCGGTGCCGATCGTGGTGACGCAGCTGCCGGGAACCAATGCGCTGTCGACCGCGATCAAGGTACGCACCACCATTGCCGATCTGTCGAAGTCGTTTCCACCCGGTGTGCGCTACGATATTCGCTACGATCCGACCATCTTTATCGCCCAATCGGTTGAAGAGGTGGTTCATACCATCTTTATTGCGGTTGCGCTGGTGGTGGTTGTGGTCATCCTGTTTTTACAGACGTGGCGCGCCTCGATCATTCCGGTGGCCGCGATTCCGATTTCGTTGATCGGGACATTTCAGATTTTGGCCGCGTGCGGCTATTCTCTTAACAATTTATCGCTGTTCGGATTGGTGCTGGCGGTCGGCATCGTGGTCGATGACGCTATTGTCGTGGTCGAGAATGTCGAGCGCTTGATCGCCGGCGGCATGAAACCGCGCGACGCCGCGCACGAGACCATGGACGAGGTCGGCGGCGCTTTGATCGCGATTGCACTGGTGTTGTCGGCGGTGTTCATCCCGGCCGCGTTCATTCCCGGTATCAGTGGTCAGTTCTTCCGGCAATTCGCCGTCACCATTGCCGCGGCCACGGTAATTTCCTGTTTTGTCTCACTGACGCTGAGTCCGGCGCTCTGTGCGATCCTGCTGAAGCCTCACCCCGAACACGAGCGGCGACCGCCGTTGCTGATGCGCCCGGTTGTCGGCTTCTTCCGGCTGTTTAATGTCGGGTTTGAGCGCATGGCCAACGGCTATGGCGGGTTGACCAAGCGGTTGGTGCGCTATACCGGCTTTGTTTTGCTGATTTTCTGCTCGCTAATCGTGCTGACCGGCTGGCAGTTCAACCGGGCGCCGACCGGCTTCATCCCGCAGCTCGATCAGGGTTATCTGATCACCGTGATTCAGTTGCCGCCGGGCTCGTCGCTGGCGCGGACCGACGCGGTGGTCAAGCGCGCGGTCAAGATTATTCTGGAGACGCCCGGGGTTGCCCACACCGTGGCCTTTGCCGGCTTCGACGGCGCCACCTTCACCAATGCCTCGAACGGCGGCGCGATCTTCACGCCGTTGAAGCCGTTTGCCGAGCGGGCCGAACACGGGCTGTCCGCCAATGTTATTCTCGCGGACTTGCGGAAAAGATTGGGCGGCATTCAGGACGCGCTGATCATTCCGATTGCGCCACCGTCGGTGCGCGGCATGGGCACGGCCGGCGGCTTTAAGATGATGATTCAGGACAAGGGCGGGCGCGGCCCGGCCGCGCTTGAAGCCGCTACCGGAGAATTGCTGGCGGCGGCGTCCAAAGACCCCGGCCTGACCTCGATGTTTTCGACGTTCAATACCCGGACGCCTCGGGTATTCGCCGATATCGACCGGGTCAAGGCGCAGATGCTGGGGGTTTCGGCCGACCGGGTGTTCAAGACGCTGGAAATTTATCTCGGGTCGACCTTTGTCAACGAGTTCAATTTCCTGGGTTATACCTTCCGGGTCATTGCGCAGGCCGATGCCCCGTTCCGCCAGACCACCGAAGACATTGCCAACCTTAAAACCCGCAATGATAAGGGTGACATGGTGCCGATCGGCTCGGTTGCCGGCTTCCGCGATCTCAGCGGCCCCTACCGGATGCCGCGTTACAATCTTTATCCGGCGGCGGAGCTTCAGGGGAACACGGCGCCCGGCATTTCGACCGGCTACGGTCTGGACGTGATGGAAAAGCTGGCGGCTCAGTACTTGCCCGACGGCTTCGGCTATGAGTGGACCGAGTTGGCTTATCAGGAAAAAGCGGTCGGCAATACCGGCCTGTTGGTGTTTGCCGCCTCGGTGGTGTTCGTGTTTCTGGTACTGGCGGCGCAGTATGAAAGCTGGTCCTTGCCGCTTTCGGTGATTTTGATCGTGCCGATGTGCTTGTTGGCTGCGGTCAGCGGCCTGCTCGCTCGCGGTATGGACATTAATATTTTGTCGCAGGTCGGTTTCGTCGTGCTGGTCGGGCTGGCCGCCAAGAACGCGATTCTGATCGTCGAATTCGCCCGCCAAGGCGAAGAGCAAGGGAAAAGCCGGTTCCAGGCGGCCGCAGAAGCCGCGCGCACCCGTTTGCGTCCGATCTTAATGACGTCGCTGGCTTTCATCTTCGGTGTGCTGCCGTTGGTGCTGGCGGTGGGGGCCGGAGCCGAGATGCGACAATGGCTCGGCACCACCGTGTTCTTCGGTATGCTTGGCGTCACCGTGTTCGGTTTGCTCTTTACTCCGGTGTTCTATGTTGTGGTCCGCGGGCTGTTCGGCAATCATACGTCGCATAGACGTGCGGCCGTTTGAAATCGCCCCGTCCTTGACAGTTCGGCTAATTCGGACTAGGAAATAGTTGAAACCCCATTGGTTTATGCTCGCTCGCTACCAAGCTCGCGCTACCAAGCTCTCGCTATCAAGCTAAGGACCGAACGCCATGCAAAATCTGTCGATTACCGTCAAGTTTTTGATTATTCTCGGCATGATGGCGGTCATGGCCATCGCGGTCGGTCTGTATTCCGCGACCAATCTTCAGCATATGGACGATGCATACGACAAATTGCTTGCCGGCGAATCGAAGGCGACGGTCAGTCTGGCTCGGGCCAATCGGGTGCTCAGTGATGTCGGTCGGCTTATGTTCAAGATGATTGCCGAGGACGATATGTCCGAAGCACGCCGGCTGGCGGAAGAGGTTAAGGACGCGGGCAAGGCGTTCCGCGGCTTTCTGGATAGCGCGGCCAAGCTCGACCCCGATAGCCGCATTGCCATCGCAGAATTCAAGAGCAAGTTCGACGATGTCGGCCCGGCGATTGCCGAGGTCGAGACGGCGGCCTTGGCGAACCATAATGCCGAAGCCATGGGCATGATGAGAAAAAAGATCGAGCCGGTGTTCGAGGCGTTTCGCCGGGATGCCATCGACTTGAACGACCGAATTCTCAAAAGTGTCGATGCCCGTTCCGTGGCGCTGACCGCTGATGCCAACCGGACCTATAATTTAACGCTCGGGAGCGCGGTCGGGGCTTCGCTGCTGTTCCTGTTGATCGCTTGGCAGATGACCGCGGCCGGGGTGACCCGCCCGATCAGCGGTTTGGTCGCGTTGATGGAGCGGCTGGCCCGGGGTGACACCGGCATTACGGTCGTCGGGGCGGATCGCGAGGACGAGGTCGGTGCGATCGCCCGGGCGCTTCAGACATTCAAGGATAGTGCGCTCGAGGTCGAGCGGCTGAAAGCCGAGCAGGTCCGGCTGGAAAAACAGGCGGCCGAGGAAAAGCGCCGCAGCATGGGCCGGTTGGCCGATAGTTTCGAGTCGAGCGTCAAGGGGGTGGTTTCGGCGGTCGCCTCGGCGTCGCGGCAATTGCAAAGCAATGCGCAGTCGATGACCGCCAACGCCGACCAGACCAACCGGCAATGCGCGACGGTTTCGGCGGCGGCGGAACAGGCTTCGGCCAATGTGCAGACCGTGGCGGCGGCGACCGAGGAGTTGTCGAGTTCAATTTCCGAAATCAGCCGGCAGGTCACCGAGTCGACCCGGATCGGCACGATTGCGGTCGAAGAGGCCAACCGTACCAACAGCACGGTTGCCGGGCTGGTCGAAGCGGCTCAAAAAATCGGCGAAGTGGTTCAGCTGATCAACAATATCGCCTCACAGACCAATCTGTTGGCGCTGAACGCGACCATCGAAGCGGCGCGGGCCGGCGAAGCGGGCAAGGGCTTCGCCGTGGTGGCTTCCGAAGTCAAAAATCTGGCCAACCAGACCGCCAAGGCGACCGACGATATTCAGGCTCAGGTCGCGCAAATGCAGGGGGTGACCTCGACCACCGTCGATGCCATCAAGGGGATTACCGGCACCATTCGCCGCATGAGCGAAATTGCCACCACCATTGCGTCCGCGGTCGAAGAACAGGGGGCGGCGACGCGGGAAATCGCGCGCAATGTTCAGGAAGCTTCGATGGGAACGCAGGAGGTGTCTTCGAACATTACCGGCGTTTCCCGGGCGGCGCATGAAACCGGCGTCGGGGCAAACGAGACTCTGGCGGCGGCCGGCACGCTCGGTCAGCAGGCCGATAATCTCGGCCGTGAAGTCGATCGCTTCGTCGCGACCATCAGGAACGGCTAAGTTGCCTCGATCCGCTCCATGTCCTCATCCGAAAGGCCGAAATGGTGGCCGATTTCATGGATCAGGACATGGCGGACGACGGCGGCCAGCTCTTCCCCCGTATCGCACCAGTAATCGAGCAGCGGCCGACGATAGAGGATGATGGTATCGAGGCTGGTGCGGACGTCGAGAATGCTTTGGTGCGCAAGGTCGACGCCGCGATAAAGCCCGAGCAGATCGAACGGGCTTTCCAATCCCATTTCGCGTTCGGTCTCCTCGTCGGGGAAGTCTTCGACCAGGAGGACGAGCGGTCCGGCGGGACGGAGAAAGATTTCGGGTAGCGACTCGAGAGTCGCGGCGGCCAGTCGCTCTATTTCAGCCCGGGATGGCGGGGTGGTAAAACGGGGCGGGTGCGGGTGCTTGACCGGTTTCATCAACCACCGGCCATCCGGCTTTTGAGAAAAGCGTCCACGATGACCGGATCGAAGCGCTTGCCCGACTGGGCTTTGACTTCGGCTATCGCGTCGGTTTCGGACAGCGCATTGCGATAGGGGCGCGAGGAAATCAGCGCGTCAAAGGTATCGGCAACCGCGACGATGCGTGCGGCCAACGGGATATCGTTTCCGGCCAGACCGTCGGGATAGCCGGAGCCGTCGAAATTTTCATGGTGATGGCGGGCGATTTCGGCCCCCAACTCCAGATAGTTCAGACCGTCAACCATACGGCAGGCCCGGTTAAGAATCGAGCTGCCGCGTTTGGTGTGCAACTCCATGATGCGACGCTCGTCCGCTTCCAGCCGACCGCTTTTGCGCAGGATACGGTCGGCGACCGCAATGTTGCCGACGTCGTGCAACATGCTGGCCAGACCGATCATCTCGACGAACGGGTTGCTGATGATTGAACGGAAATGCCCGTCGCTTCGCAATTGTTCCGTAATACTCCCGGCGATCGTGGAAATACGCAGCGACTCGGTGTATTGTTCCGAATCGGTTTCTCCATCACTCTCCGGCGCAATCACCGAGCCGACATCGATTTGAGCGGTTTCGGCCAGCTCGGCCAAAGTGGCGATGGTAGCATGCTGAGACCGAAGTAATTGCTCGTAGAGTGTAATATTTTCAAAGCCGATGGTGATCTTGTCGCAAAACAATTCAATAAGGTGCTGGTCAAGCTTGTTAAGAATGCGGTTCGATCCCATATAAACGACGTTTTCGCGCCCACTTATCGTGTGGATGTACATAGCACAAGATGTCGGCTCAAACAAATTTCGCTTTGAATAAAGGCAGAGTTTTACTTTGGCGATAATCTCAGGTTCGACATGATTTTCCAGCGGTCGGTTAATCAAAGTCTCATAGCGACCGGATCCGGCCAGTACATAAAGACTATTACAGTCTCGCCGCCGAAAATCGCCCCGTTGAACACATAAAATCGCATCCGGGCCCGCCCCGATAATCGCACTGAGTTGGGTCAGGACGCCGGCGGCGAAAAGCTGCATCGAGCGCGTTTTTGAAAGTGAACTGGAGGCTTCAATAATTTTTTCCAGGCCTCGGCGATTGGTGTCGATGGCGATCAGGTCTTCATACGAACGCAATGCGGCGACGGTGCAGGTAAAAAGTTGTTGTGCGGTCAGCTGGGTCTTGGCCTTGTAGTCGTTGATATCATATTCAAGGATAACGCTACGCTCGGGGGCCTGCCCAGGTTGCCCGGTTCGTAGAATAATACGAACATGACGGTTGTTCATGACTTCCCGGATATGATGAACCAGTTTCAGCCCGGCATCGTCGGTTTCCATCACCACATCAAGCAGGATCAGGGCGATGTCCTTTTCCTGTTCCAGAATGCTGATTGCCTCGGCCGCCGAATACGCACTGAAAAATCGGGCGCTGCGACCTTTGAACGCAAAATCGGCCAGCACCAGCCGGGTTATCGAGTGAACCTCGGGCTCATCATCGACCACCAACATCTTCCAGCGTAAAGGAGATGTTACCGGCTTTACCGGCGTGGCCCCGGCATCGGTCTCATCATCGAACATCAGATCATCATCATCGTCGGTCATGATCAGCGCGTGCCTTCGAGTAAAAATCGATGATGGAACGGAAGAGTTAAAATGAACTGAAGGTTCACTCCGCCTAATATCATCATTGAGCATGTAATGCTGTAGGTGTTTTGGGACAAAATGCCGCACCTAACCGTTATTAAGGCGTCGTTCCGCTTCTAAATGGATTGCGGCGGTCAAGTCGGGGTGGCGCGCGGCTAAATCGCGAAAATCGGCAATGTCTAAAATGAGAAGTTGTGTTTGCCGGGTTGCCATGGCGCTTGCATTACGACGTGCTCCGGTAATCAATGATAACTCACCCATGAAAGCGCCATCGCGCAAGTGTAAGAAAGTTGGGCCCAGATCAACCACAACCTCACCATGAACGATGAAATACATACAGTCCCCGACCTCGCCTTTGCGCAGAATGACGGTGCCGCGTCCGACTTCGCGCGGGCGCAAGCGCTGGGCAACTTCGGAAATCACGGCGGCGCCGACATCACGAAACAGCGGCACCCGCGACACCAGATCCCAGGTGCGCAAAAAAGCGCGCCGACGCATTTCCTGAGAAAAGCCGGTGGCGAGAATACCGGCCCACAGGGCGAAAACGATGATGCCGCACATCATGACCAACCCGCTCAGCACGCGGCCCCCGGTACTGAGCGGCACGACGTCGCCATAGCCGGTGGTGGTGAGGGTGACGATGGCCCACCACATCGCTTTCGGTACGCTGCCGAATTGATCGGGCTGGTTCGGCCCTTCGATCAAATAGGCGAGCACCGAGGCGATCAGCAAAACGATCAAAAAAGCAAACAGCACGCCGAGCAGCGGTTCGGCTTCGATCTCGACCACACGCCCGAGTACGGCCAAGCCATGAGAATAGCGGGCCAGCTTGAATATCCACAGCACACCGAACAGGTATGCGGCAGTCGGAGCCGCACCGGCCGCCAGAGCCAAGGGAATCAGCAGGACACTGGAGAGATCAAGAAGGCCGAAAGGTGAAAGCGCCCAGCGCAGCCGCCGTCCTTCCGGCGGATGAGCCGTTGCCAGCTCGGGCGCGGTCCACAGTCGAAACAGGTATTCGATAGTGAACAGCAAAAGAATGACCTTAACCGGCAGTTCAATGTTAACCCCGTAGACCGGATCCGTGGCCAGCACGGCGGCCAGAACACCGGCCAGGACAACGCAGATATTAAAGCCGCGAACCAGTCGGCTTCCAATCGTCGAGAGAGCGGGTTCAAGCAAACCGGCCACGTGGCGGCGTATGTTGTTGCTCGTGAAATTATGGAATTTTGGAGTCATGCCCTTGTTACCTCGGCGCCCAGCCCTTCGGTGCCATCTCGAATCCGGCAAAATCGAAGGCCGGGGCAACCGTGCAACCGGTTAACGTCCAATCGCCCGCGGTTGACGCGGCCTGCCAGGCCCCGGCCGGTACCACCGCTTGCGGGCGCTGATTGGCCGCGAAATCGGGGCCGAGCAAGACTTGCCGGGTCGTGTGCCCATCCAGCGACAATTCAAGTGTCAACGGGGCGCCAGCATACCAGTGCCAGATTTCCACGGCATCGACTCGGTGCCAGTGCGACCGCTCCCCGGCCGCCAACAAATAATAAATCGCGGTGCAGGCGCCGCGACCACCGCCTTCGTTTTGATGACGGTAGGTCTCGACATAATGCCCGCCTTCGGGATGCGGCTTCAGGCCGAGGCGGGCGATGATTGCGGCGGCATTCATGGCGCGGGCGGCCGGGTTGATTCGAAACTCGGGCGTTGGCTCGCCTGCTCGAACCACGCGGCAAGTCGGGGTCGGCCGGGGCGCCAGGGCTCGGCGGTAAAGCGGAAGTCGAGATAACCGAGTGCGGTTGCGACAGCCAAGGCACCGATCGTTACGGGGCCGGTTAAATCGTCAATGTCGGTTTCCAGCACATCGCAGGCCCGGGTCATGGCGGCGTTTTGGCGCTGATCCCAACTGGCGGAACGCAGGTTTTCCGGCCGCATGGCTTCCAGCCGGCGCGCGACCGCGGCATCACACAGGCCGTCGCCGAGTGCTTGTAAGCGCAGTGCGCACCAGCGCTCCGGTCCTGCCGGCGGAAAGAGCGAGCCGCCACCCAGATAATCGAGATATTCGCAGATCACCGGGCTGTCATAGAGCGGTGAGCCGTCCTCCAGCACCAAAGTCGGCACTTTGCACAGCGGATTATCCTGCGGCAAGCCGACGGTCGCCGACCAGGCGTCGGTCAATACGAGATCGATACGATCGTCGACCCCGGCCTCGGCAGCGGCCATACGGACCTTGCGGGCATAGGGTGAGGCAAGGCTGTAGTACAGTTTCATCATGGCACCGACTCCAATAATCGAAACGATTTAAAAACGATCCTTACGTCGCCGTAATTCGGCAAAAACTTCGACCGGTGGCGCGCCACTCATTCCGAGTGCCGCCGCGATCTCGGGTCGGTCGGCGCGGAGAAACGGGTTGGTTGCCTTTTCCTCGGCCATCGTGGTCGGCACCGTGGGCGCGTTGCGCTCGCGTTGCGCCGTCGCGGCCGCGGCGCGCGCGACCAGGGCCGGATTGCCGGGCTCGATACTGAGAGCGAAACGAGCGTTGGACAGCGTGTATTCGTGGGCACAACAAACCTTGGTTGTGTCGGGCAGTGCGCGCAATCGCAACAGTGACGCCCACATTTGAGCCGCCGTACCTTCGAACAGCCGGCCGCATCCGAGCGAGAACAGGGTGTCGCCGCAAAAGAGCAGACCGGCCCGCGGAAAATAGAAGCTGATGTGGCCGCTGGTATGGCCGGGGGTCGCAATAACCTGGATATTTTCGGTACCGAACTGATAATGGTCACCGTCGCCGAGGCCGATATCCATCTCGGGGATGCGATGGGCGTCGGCGCGCGCTCCGATTACCGGGCAGCGGTACCGGGTCTTTATCTGCTGATCACCGAAAATATGGTCGTCATGATGGTGTGTGTTGAACACCGCGCCGATCTGCCGGCCGCGGCTTTCCGCCGCGTTGATTGCGGGGCCGGCTTCGGCCGGATCGACGACTGCGGCGATGCCGTCACTCGGATCGCATACCATATAGACATAGTTGTCTTTAAGCGCGGGCAGGACCAGCAACTCCATGGCAATGGACCCCTTTTTCGACCGGCCGGAGCCGATGAGCATTATATTCGGTGATGAACTACTGCGTGCGGTTTTGCAAGCCACTTGATTTTCCCGACCACTCTGTTCCAATGGGTTTCCGGAGGGGTTATCGGACAGGCCATGTATACCGACATTGAAAAGCTGCGCGAATTCTATCGGAGCAGTCTTGGCGAGGCGGCGCGGCGCGTGATTCGGCGCAGGCTGCGCGAGCTGTGGCCGAAGACGGCCGGAATGACGGTGGTCGGTGTCGGCTATGCGACCCCGTTTTTGCGGCCGTTTCTCGGCGAGGCTGAACGGGTGGTGGCGGTAATGCCGGCGTCGCAGGGCGTCGCTTACTGGCCGGGCGAAGGGCCGGGGTTGGTGACGCTGGCCGACGAGGCCGAACTGCCGCTGGCCGATCTGTCGGTTGACCGCATTCTGTTGATTCACGGGCTGGAGGGTACCGAGCAGCTGCGGCCGATGCTGCGCGAAATCTGGCGGGTGATGGCCGGCAACGGCTGCTTGATTGCGGTGGTGCCTAACCGCCGCGGCTTGTGGGCGCGGGCCGAAAGCACGCCCTTCGGCCATGGCTACCCTTATTCGGTCGGCCAGCTTAAACAGGTGTTGCGTGATACTCTGTTCGTGCCCGAGCGCACGTCGCATGCGTTGTTTATTCCGCCGATCAACTCGCGTTTCAGCGCGGCTTGGGCCCCGGCCTGGGAGCAAATCGGGATTCGCTGGTTCAAGGCCTTTGCCGGAGTCACCATGATCGAGGCGAGTAAACAAATTTTCGCCGGCCTGCCCCAGGGTGTCGGTGCGAAAACAGCCCGTAGTTTAATCCTGCCGGTTCTCGATGGCGCCGGCCGCTATCGCAGAAGCAGCGGTGAAGAGAGGTGACGCTTCGGCCGGCAAGGCGTATAGTGACGGCATGTTTACGGAGGCGGCGATGAGCGAAGAGCGGCTGGCGCGGATCGAGGGTATTTTGGCTGTCCAGGGCGAATTGCTTGCCAAGCAGGGCGAGCAGCTTGCAAGGCAAGGCGAGCAGCTTGCCAAACAGGACCAACAGTTTGCGCGACAGGACGAACAGCTTATTGCAATACGGGCGACATTAGGCCGGCTGGAGCCCATGATTATTAAGATTATGGAAAGCCAGGCACGGCTTGAGGGGCGCGTGGAGGGCATGCCGAGTGCCCGAGATTTCGGTCATCTCGAAGGTCGAATCGACGAGATAAGTGCTCGTCAGCCAACGACGCTGGCATACCAATCGCCGAAACCGCGCCGCTCCGTTGAGCCGAGTTGACGAATAAAGTCTGAAAGACCGCCGCTCTAAAAGACCGTCTCCGAGACTTTGCGGACCAGAAAGTCCCGGAAGACCGCGATGCGCTTGGAATGGCGCAGTTCCTCGGCATAGACGAAAAACGCCTCGATCTTGGGTGTTTCGATTTCGGGCAGGATTTTGACCAGCTCCTGCCGGCCTTCGGCCATGTAATCGGGCAGCATTGCGATCCCCAGGCCGCTTTCGACCGCCCGGAAAATTCCATACATATTGTTGATGCGCAGAATCGCCTTGCGTACTCCCGGTGTCGAAGCGCCGCACTCCAGCAACAGATTGATGTCGGAGATGTTCGGTCTGGTGTCCTCGGGAAAGGCGATGATGTCGTGATGATCGAGATCGGCCGCGTTGCGGGGGGTGCCACAGCGCTTAATGTAGTTGGCGTGGGCATAGATATGAAAGCGCAACGTCATCAAATGGCGCTGGATCAGGTCCGGCTGACGCGGAGCGTTCATGCGGATGGCAAGGTCGGCCTCACGCATGGCAAGGTCGAGTTCACCGTCATTGACCAGCAGGGTAAACTGGATATCGGGGTGGAGGGTGAGGAATTCACGGATGCGCGGCGCCAGCCATGTGGTTCCGAAGGCAACGGTGGTGGTGACTTTCAGTGGACCCTTGGGCGCCTCGCGGCTTTCGCTCAGCATCGCCTCGGTCATCGAGAGCTTGGCGAAGACGTCGCGGGCGGTTTGGTAAAGCATGTCGCCCTGCTCGGTCAGGATCAGACCGCGGGCATGGCGATGGAACAGCGGAACGCTCAGGCTTTCTTCAAGCGCGCTAATCTGCCGACTGACCGCAGACTGGCTGAGATTCAGGGCCTCGCCCGCGTGCGTAAAGCTCCCCGCCTCGGCGACGGCATGGAAGACTCGCAACTTGTCCCAGTCCATCGTTTTCCCGTCCGATTTTCATCGATCGCACCCTGCTAATCTGAGGGAGATTACGGTGCAGAGCAACAACAAATCACAATAATGATAATCAGGGGGCGGACCGTGACACTTGTGCCCGCGGTCCGGGTCTGCAAAACTCCGGTGAGATTAAACGCGCAAGAGGGTGCTGACGGTGGCGGAAGCGGAAGAAAGGGCTGTTTTCGGGCGGATCGGTGTGGTCGGCGGCGGGGCCTGGGGCACGGCGTTGGCGGCGGCGGTGCTGCGGGCCGGGCGCTCGGTGCTGCTATGGGCGCGCGAGCCGGATGTCGTCGACGCGATTAATAACCGCAACGAGAATACGCGCTTTCTACCCGGCATTGCGTTGGCGCCCGCGTTACACGCAACGGTGCGGCTGGGCGAGGTGGCCGCGGCCGATGTCGTGCTGTTGGTGGCGCCGGCTCAGCATATGCGGGCGGTTTGTCGTGATTTGGCGCCCGCACTGCGGCCGGGGGTGCCGCTGGTGATCTGCGCCAAGGGTATGGAAATCGGCAGCAGCGCCATGATGACGGAAGCTGTGGCCGCCGGTGCGCCCGGTGCGCCGCTGGCGGTCCTGTCCGGGCCGACTTTTGCCGCCGAAGTGGCGCGGGGCCTGCCGACCGCGGTGACGCTGGCCTGTGCCGACTCCGCGCTTGGGAGTCGGTTGGTGGCGGCGCTGGGCAGCGCGCGCTTTCGGCCCTATCTTTCCGATGATATGATCGGAGCGCAGGTCGGCGGCGCGGTCAAGAATGTGCTGGCGATCGCCTGTGGTGTGGTCGAGGGGCGGTGCTTCGGCGACAATGCTCGCGCCGCGCTGATTACCCGGGGCTTGGCCGAGATCGTCCGGCTGGGTGTGGCACTCGGCGGTCGGGCGGATACGCTGATGGGATTGTCGGGGCTGGGTGATTTGGCGTTGACGTGCAGCGGGCGGCAATCGCGTAATATGTCGCTGGGCATTGCGCTGGGCGAAGGCAGGGCGCTGGCCGATATTCTGGGCGAGCGGCAATCGGTGGCCGAAGGTGTGCACAGCGCGGCGGCGGTGGTGGCATTGGCGGCCCGACTCGGGATCGAGATGCCGATTTGCGCCGCGGTCGATGCCATTCTTAATCGGGGCGGCGCCATCGACGCGACCATTGATGGCTTGCTGGCCCGGCCGTTCCGTGGTGAATAGCGGGAGATCGGGTGTGAGGCAATCTGTTCGCAGCGTTCTGGCCGCAGGGCTCTTGCTGGTGCTGACCGGGTGTGTGCAGCCCGATCTGCGCGGCGCCCGTGTGACGGTTGAGCCGTCTTATATCTTTAAGCTCGGGGTGCATCAGGACGACGTGATGCGGATGCTGGGCGATCCGCCCGAAAACCCGCATTTCGATCGTCTGACCCAACTGGTGATGATGACTTATACTTACCCGTTCCCGGCGATCCAGGCGGAGACGCAGTTTTCCAACGGGACCACGCGCTCGGAAATGGTCGATCATATCGTGATGTTCTTTGATCGCAATCACTTGCTGGTCAAAATGGCGGCGCATACCGACCGTTGGTATCCTTCGGTGACCGGCATGCCGGTTCAGCGCATCACCGTGTTGCCACGGGTGGTTCATCCCGATGGCCGGGTAACTGCGCCGAAGCCGGCGCCCGACGTGGTGCCGGGGCCGCCGCCGCCGCCGCGGTTTAACTCGGGTCCGGGGGCTGCGCATTCCCGGGACTGAGGGGAAGCGGAACAGGGGGCCGGAATGAGGAAAGCAGTGCGTGCGAGAACGGCGTTGATCCTGGTCGGGGTGCTGGCGGGGTGCCAGTATCCCGATGTGGTGAGCATAGACCGCAATCCGGTCGCCTACAGTCGTCCGGCTGCGGCCCCGCCCGGGGTCAAGCCGCGTCCCGGCACTCATTCGACCGTGCTGACTCCGGCGCCGGTGCCGACGCCGGGAACCAGGGCGCCCGATCTCAATACCAAACCGAGCAGTCCCGACCCGCTCGGCCAATGGGGTGACGTGCCGACACCGAATCAACCGGGAGCAACCTATATGGGCGCGCGCTTGGCGCCGCTGGTCGTCCCGGTTTATACGCCGCCGGTTTACGGTTCGGGCGGGGCCGGGTCGGGCGGTTGAGGGGGGCGGGTTTCAGGCTTTTCCGGAGACCAGACGGTCGATCAGCCGGCCCTGAAACTTGTTCAGGCCGAAGGCTTGGCCGACCGGCAGGGTCGAGTCCTTCTCGCATTGGCATAAGATGACTTTTTCCCGCGGCAGCTTTTTTAATGAAGCGACGCAGTGATCATCTTTCAGCATCGACATGCTGGAGTTGGACATGGAGACCTTGAGATAATCAAGGTCGAGTCGGTGCAGGGCGGTGATGGCCAACAAGTCGAGCGTGATGCCGTCAAGCACGATGCTGAACCCGGCTTCGCGCAGGGTGGCCAAGGCTCTGAGGGTTGATCGGGGTTGATGGAACAGATCGGAATGATTCATCTCGATGACCAGAGATTTACGCTCGGACTCGGATGAGTCTTTCAGGAACTTTTCAAAAAACGGGCTTTTGAAGGAAGCGAGCGTCAGGTTCAGGCTGATGCGGTTGCTTGGCTTGGCCCGGTGGCGGCGCAGGATTTCCGGGACGCTGCGTCGGTCGAGTACCCGGCACAACTCGATGAACATGCGCTCATCACCCCGAAGGACCAGCTTGGGGAACTTATCGTGATGAAGCTCGGTAATCGAGGTGTAAAACTCATGGAACAGCGGTATCCAATGGCCATGATGGTCGGTCTCGTAAACCGGCTGCGAGCGGATATAGGGGGTGATGTCGGTCTCCGCCAGCGCATCTTCGATCCGGTTCAAGGCTCGGGCGGTCAGCGGACCGTCCAGCTCCTCACTAAGGATAAGCGCTTTTGCGTCCGGTGTCGCGATCGTAAGCAATGAAGAAACATTCGCAGAATATCCATCAATATAGGCGTTAGCTGCTCGCCGCAGCTCCACATAATCATTAGGAACTGTGAAAACCCTGGTTAAAACCTGATCGGATTCTTCTCCGGCGATCCGATCGGGGAACGCCGAAGCTGTAATATTATCGGCGACAGTCGATACTTTAGGACCGGCCGATTCATTAAATATGATAAACTGATCCCCCTTATGCATTTGGAATATTGTCCCGCCCAGCGGCTGAACAAAGTCAATGGCTGAATTCTGTAAAAGAAGCATCAAGTCTTTATTGTTTCTAATAAAATTAAAAGCGCTATAGGTGACGTGGATTACAAAATAAATGTTCGATGTTCGCACCATTCTTCGGATAGCGCGGTTAAATTCTTCTTCTTGTTCCATGGCCGTCGCCCTTATTAACGGCACATTCTGCGCCGCGTAACCCCAGGAGCCCCGATAAGGAGAGTATCGTATACCGAAAGCCGAAATGGCGCAACCTCGCCCCCCGCGCTGCGCTTCCCCGCCTCCGGGAATCGACCGACGTAAGCGTCCGCGATATAGAGTGTTAAACCGCTGTATTAAGGAGAAGCTTCATGATTCGCGACAATCCGGTGAAAAAGCGTCTCGCCGAAGGCGGTCGAGTTCTTGGCTGCTGGCTTAATATGGTGTCGCCGATTGCGGCCGAGATCGTCGGCATGGCCGGTTATGATTTCGTCATGATCGATCACGAGCACGGGCCGGGCTCCTTTACCGATGCCATCGGCTTGATGCAGGCGATTGCGGCGGGCGGGGCCTGCCCGATCCTGCGGGTGCCGTGGAATGACACCGTTTATATCAAGCGTGCGCTGGATAGCGGGGTCGAGGGGCTGATGATTCCGGCGGTCGGCTCGGCCGAGGAAGCCCGTGCTGCGGTGGCGGCCTGTCGTTATCCGCCGGCGGGGGTGCGTGGCTCGGCTTATGGCTCGGTGCGGGCGTCGGGCTGGGGGCTGTATGGCGAGCAGTACCGAGACCGGACCGCCGACACGCTGCTGATCATCTGCCAGATCGAGACCGTGGCCGGGGTCGAGTCGATTGCCGAAATCGCTGCGGTGCCGGGGGTCGATGTGCTGTTCATCGGCCCTTATGATTTGTCCGGTGCGGCCGGTGCGTTGGGGCGCTTCGATCATCCCGATGTCGGCCGGTTGATCGATCGGGCCGAGCGGGCCATTCTCGACAGCGGCCTCTGTTACGGCAGTATCCCGAGCCCGGCGCGCAGCCTGTCCCGCCTGCTGGATGTCGGCTGCCGGATGGTGATTGCCGGCAGCGATACCGGCTTTGTTCGGCGCGGCGCCGCGGCCGAGGTCGAGGCGTTTCACAAGCTTGCCGGGGACCGCTGCTCATGACACAGGATCCGCACGCTCTTCTAACCGTCGCCGAAATGGCTCGGGCCGATGGGCTGGCCATAGCCGGGGGAATGCCCGGCATCACCTTGATGGAAAATGCCGGGGCCGGCGTCGCGCGCGCGATTTGTATGCGCTGGACGCCGCGGCCGACGCTGGTGCTGTGCGGACCGGGCAATAACGGCGGCGATGGCTTTGTCGTGGCGCGGCTGTTGTCCGAGGCGGGCTGGCCGGTGCGACTGGCCTTGCTCGGGGAGCGGGCGGCGCTTCGGGGCGATGCGGCGTTGGCTGCGGCGCGCTGGTCCGGGCCGGTCGAGTCGCTCGCCGAGTCTCATGACGGTGTCGAGTTGGTGGTTGATGCGCTGTTCGGCGCCGGTTTGTCGCGACCGCTGGAGGGCGATGCCCGCGCTGTTCTCGAGTCGCTGGCGCACCGCCGGTTAGCGGTGGTCGCGGTCGATGTTCCGAGCGGCGTACATGGTGATTCGGGCCGGGTGCTCGGGACGGCGTTGCCGGCCGATTTGACCGTCAGCTTCTTTCGTAAAAAGCCGGGGCATGTGTTGCTGCCCGGCCGCGCGTTGTGCGGCACGCTGGAAATCGTCGATATCGGCATTCCCGACAGTGTGCTCGATACCGTCCGCCCGGCGGCGTTGGAAAATAGCCCGACGCATTGGCGTGAACAGTGGCCTCGGCCCGCGCTCGACGGCCATAAATTTGCACGCGGCCATGCCCTGATTTCCGGCGGCGGCAAGATGACCGGGGCGGCTCGGCTGGCGGCTCGGGCGGCGTTGCGAATCGGCGCCGGATTGGTCACGGTGGCGTGTCCGCTCGAGTCGTTTGCGATTTATGCCGCCAGTTTGACCGCGATAATGGTCGAGCCGGTGGACGGGGTCGCGGGTTTCGCCGCTTTGCTGGCCGACGCGCGACGCAATGCGGTTTTACTGGGTCCGGGCGCCGGGGTCTCGGAAGAGTTACGGGCGCGGGTGCTGGCGACGCTTGCCGGTGCGGGCGGCCGGGAGGGCGGCCGGGAGGGCGGGCGTGCGGCCGGGCGTGCGGTGGTACTCGACGCCGACGCGCTCACCGGGTTTGCCGACGCTCCGGCCCCCCTGTTTGCGGCCTTGACCGACCGGTGTTTGCTAACCCCGCATGAGGGCGAGTTCGCCCGGCTGTTCCCCGTCGAACAAAATTTGCCCGACAAGTTGACCCGGGCGCGCGCCGCGGCGGGGCGCAGCGGGGCGGTGGTGCTGTTGAAAGGCGCCGATACCGTGATCGCCGCGCCGGACGGCCGCGTGGTGATCAACACCAATGCTCCGCCCTGGCTGGCGACCGCCGGTGCGGGTGATGTGCTGGCCGGGTTGGCGCTCGGCCTGATTGCGGCCGGTATGCCGGTCTTTGAAGCGGCCTGCGCGGCCGTTTGGTTTCACGGTGCGGCGGCGGCCGGTTTCGGGCCGGGATTGATCGCCGAAGATCTGCCCGAGCTGATGCCCCGGCTGATGAAATCACTGTGTTGGTCCGCGTGATGAAATCACTGTGTTGTTCCGCGTGATGAAATCACTGTGTTGTTCCGAGTGATGAAATCACTGTGTTGTTATTAACACGTTGTTGTCATGGCGACGGCAGCGCGACGCTTCGACGCAGGGGAAAAAAACCGTAACGAAGTTATCCTTAACCGGTTGCAAGGGCATCGGTCAAAGTAAAGACCGATGCATTTTTGATAATATTGAGACAGCAACCGGTAAAATGCGGAGAATTCGGCATGTGGTTCATGAAACGCAAGAGCGATGAAAGCATCTCGACCGATGCGGTGTATCGACGAGTGGTTAATGGCCGTGTAGTGGACACGGCGAAGATACTCGGCCTCAGTCGCAATTCGGCCGGCATTCCTCATGTTCGCTTTAATGTTCATCATGAGCGCTCCGAAGCGCCGGATGAGCTGCGGACGCTGGCGGTCGGGGCCTTTCGCGAAACCTTCAGCGAGCAAGCGTCGGTCTGAGAGCGGGATTTGCCGCGGGCAAATATGGAATTGGCCTGTTTGCCACGACTTCGTTATGCTATAGACAGCGCCGCGTCGGTTGAGCCGGCGGTGGCGTGTTTCGTGCGCCGCCGGGCTGATCGGGCGTAGCGGACGTGGCGGAATTGGTAGACGCGCCGGATTTAGGTTCCGGTGACGAAAGTCGTGGGGGTTCGAGTCCCTTCGTCCGCACCAAATGCGATACCCGGTGCCTGGGATGTATGGTACCTGAATTTCGGCTTCGGTCGAGCCGGCCCTTCAAGGCCGGGCGTGGTTTACTCTTCGGATGGGCTTTCACTGACATGCAAATTACCGAGATCAGCGCCGACGGCCTGAAGCGCGAATTCAAAGTCGTTATCGCCGCGCAAGAGATCGACACCAAAATCCAGGCCAAGCTCAAAGAGCTGTGCCGGACCGTCAAGCTGCCCGGCTTCCGGCCCGGCAAGGTGCCGCTGGTCGAAGTGACCCGACGCTTTGCCAGCTCGGTCAATCAAGAGGTGGTGGAAGTCGAGATCGAGGCGAGCGCGAAGCAGGCTCTGAAGGATCGCGGTCTGCGTCCGGCTTTGCAGCCCGCCATCGACGCCCCCCCGTACGAGGCCGGGCGCGACCTGGAATATACCATGCGGGTCGAACTGATGCCCGACATTGAACCGGCCGACTTTGCCGGTATCGAGTTGGAACGCCCGGTTGCCGAGGTTGATGACGCGGCCATCGATACCATGCTGGCCAGTCTTGCCGAGTTCTCGCGCAAGACCGAGCCGCTGACCGAGGATCGCGGCGCCGCCGACGGTGATGCGGTGATCATCGATTTCAACGGCACCGTAAACGGCGTTGCCATGGATGGCATGAAAGCCGAAAATCATGAGTTAATTCTTGGGCAAGGCAGCTTCCTGCCCGAGTTCGAATCGGGCCTGCAAGGCGCCCGGGCCGGTGAGCATCGGCAGTTGACCATTAATTTCCCGGCCGACTATCACGGTAAGGAAGTCGCGGGTCAGCAAGGCATCTTCGAACTTGATATTAAAGATGTGCGCACCCGGCTACCCGTGGTGGTCGATGATGAATTGGCCAAACGCTATGGGATGGAGAGTGTCGAGGCACTGCGCACCTCTGCGCGGGAGCGGCTGGGTAAGGAATACGCCCAACTGAGCCGGCGGCGGGCCAAGCGGTTGTTGCTCGATAAGCTGGCCGAGGTTAATCAGTTCCCGGTTCCGCCGTCGATGGTCGAATACGAGTTCGAATCGGTGTGGACGGAGTGGCAGGCCGAAAAGACCGGCGGGCGTCTGCCGGCGACGGAATTGGAACGTGACGAAGAAGTGGTCAAGGCGGAATACCGCGCTATTTCAGAACGACGGGTTCGTCTCGGGCTGTTGTTATCTGAAATCGCTCGACGCAATAATATCAAGGTGACGCAGGAAGAGGTCAACCGGGCGATTCTGGCCGAGGCGCGGCGCTATCCCGGACACGAACGTGAAGTCCTCGACCTGTTCCGCAAAAACGAACACGCGGTTGACCGGTTGAAGGCGCCGATCTATGAGGACAAGACCGTTGATTTCATTCTGGAACTGATTCGGGTCACCGATCGCACGGTATCGATCGAGGATTTGCGTAAGGAACCGGAAGAAATCTGAGAACGGTAGCGGCGGGTAACGGGGAGAACATCCGGGCATGAACCCTTTCGAGACAGAGATGAACGCACTGGTGCCGATGGTCATCGAACAGACCAATCGGGGAGAGCGTGCGTTCGATATCTATTCCCGCCTGCTAAAGGAAAGAATTGTCTTTCTGATCGGCGGGGTCAACGATGCGGTGGCCAGTTTGATCTGTGCCCAGTTTCTGTTCCTGGAATCGGAAAATCCGAAAAAAGACATCGCCTTTTACATCAATTCTCCGGGCGGTATCGTGACTTCGGGTTTGGCGATCTACGATACGATGCAGTATATCCGCCCCGATGTCTCGACCGTCTGTATCGGTCAGGCGGCATCGATGGGTTCGCTCTTGCTGGGGGCGGGTGCCCCCGGCAAGCGCTTCTGTCTGCCGAACGCCCGAATCATGTTGCATCAACCTTCGGGCGGGACTCAGGGGCAGGCAGCGGATATTGAAATCCAGGCCCGCGAAATCCTGACGCTGCGTCAAAGTCTGAATGAGATATATTCGCGTCACACCGGGCAGACCCTCGATGTGGTTGAGGCGACCATGGAACGTGACAAATTCATGTCCCCGGAGGAAGCAAAAGCCTTCGGTCTGATCGACGAGGTCGTGCTGAAACGGCCAACCCCGTCGAATGATGTCTGAAGCTGCACATTGGCCGTAACAAAGCATTGATCGACGCCGGCAAAGTGGTGTTGAATGAAGTGCTCGGAGCGGCGGTGCCGGCTTCGGGTTTGGCAGGTATGCCCGGTGTCGGCCGAGGATTGCGCTTTCAGGCGGACGGCAGCGGGGTTACGGAGTCGAGATGAGCAAGTCAAGTGGCAGCGACTCGAAGAATACGCTCTATTGCTCGTTTTGTGGCAAGAGCCAGCATGAGGTTCGTAAGCTAATTGCCGGTCCGACCGTGTTCATTTGTGATGAATGCGTAGAATTGTGCATGGATATTATCCGAGAGGAAAGCAAGACCACCCTCGTGAAGTCACGGGATGGCGTGCCGACTCCGCGTGATATTAATGCCGTTCTTGATGATTACGTGATCGGGCAGGAGCATGCCAAGCGCGTGCTCGCGGTTGCGGTCCATAATCATTACAAGCGCTTGGCCAACGGCAATAAGCACAGCGATGTCGAACTGGCAAAGTCGAATATCCTGCTGGTCGGTCCGACCGGTTGCGGCAAGACTTTGCTGGCGCAGACATTGGCGCGAATCATCGACGTGCCCTTCACCATGGCGGATGCGACCACGCTGACCGAAGCGGGTTATGTCGGTGAGGATGTCGAGAACATCATTCTGAAACTGTTGCAGGCGGCCGACTATAATGTCGAACGCGCACAGCGCGGCATCGTTTATATCGACGAGGTCGACAAGATCAGCCGCAAGTCCGACAATCCGTCGATTACGCGCGACGTTTCGGGCGAAGGCGTGCAGCAGGCTCTGCTTAAGATCATGGAAGGTACGGTTGCTTCGGTGCCGCCCCAAGGCGGGCGTAAGCATCCACAGCAAGAGTTTCTTCAGGTCGACACCACGAACATTCTGTTCATCTGTGGCGGTGCCTTTGCGGGTCTGGAAAAGATTATCGCTCAGCGCGGCCGTGGCACCTCGATCGGTTTCGGCGCCGATGTGCGAGGCCCGGACGAGCGCGCGACCGGCGATATTCTGCGGGAATGCGAGCCGGAGGATTTGCTGAAATTCGGCTTGATTCCCGAATTCGTCGGTCGTCTACCGGTGGTGGCGACGCTGACCGATCTCGACGAAGCGGCGCTGGTCAAAATCCTGATCGATCCCAAGAACGCACTGGTCAAACAATACCAGCGTTTGTTCGAGATGGAGGATGTCCGTCTGGAGTTCCAGGAAGACGCGCTTAAGGGCATCGCGCACAAGGCGATTGCCCGCAAGACGGGCGCGCGTGGTCTGCGTTCGATCATGGAAATGATTCTGCTGGAGTCGATGTTCGAATTGCCGGGGTTGGAAGGCGTCGACCAGATTACGATCAGCAAAGAAGTGGTCGAAGGCCGCGCGAAACCTTTGCAGAGCTATTCGGGACGTCGCAGTGAAGCTTCGCCGCGGGCGTGAGCGGTGCACGATTCGACGTATCGGTTTTGAGAGTGGTCGGCGCCCCTTGAAGCGGCCGGGGTGCTGTGCCACGTTATGGGCGAAGCCGTTTGAGATCACCATGTTCGGAAGGGGGTCCGGACGGGCGATTGCTCGGCGGCCTGCATAGCCAAGAGGCATTTTCTCATGTTCGAAGTATCCCGCGGCGCTCTCCTTTACCCGGTTCTGCCGCTTCGCGATATCGTCGTCTTCCCCCATATGATCGTGCCGCTGTTTGTCGGCCGTGAAAAATCGGTGCGGGCGCTAGAGGACGTGATGAAGGATGACAAGCAGATATTGCTGGTCACCCAGAAGAACGCCGCCCAGGATGATCCGCAACCGGCCGATATTTTCAATGTCGGCACGGTCGGCACCGTGCTGCAACTGCTGAAGCTGCCCGATGGTACGGTCAAGGTCTTGGTCGAAGGCGTGCAGCGCGCTGCGATTACCAGTTATTCCGAAAATGACGACTTTTTCCAGGCCAGCGCCGAGTTGATCCAGGAACGGGTCGGGGAGATACAAGAACTGGAGGCGCTATCTCGCGCCGTCGTTTCGCAGTTCGAGCAATATATTAAGCTGAACAAGAAAATCCCGCCCGAAGTGCTGGTTTCGATCAACCAGATTGAAGAACCGGGTAAACTTGCAGATACCGTTGCTTCACATCTGGCATTGAAGATTCCGGAAAAACAGCAGCTTCTTGAGACCGCGGTGGTGTCCGAGCGCCTGGAACGGGTCTATGCTTTCATGGAAGGCGAGATCGGGGTCTTGCAGGTCGAAAAGCGCATCCGAAACCGCGTCAAGCGGCAAATGGAAAAGACGCAACGCGAATACTATCTCAATGAACAGTTGAAGGCGATCCAGAAGGAACTGGGCGAATCGGAAGATGGCCGCGATGAGGCCGCCGAGATCGAGGAACGAATCAACAAAACCCGGTTCTCCAAGGAAGCGCGTGAGAAGGCGCTGGCCGAGTTGAAGAAGCTGCGCACCATGAGCCCGATGTCGGCCGAGGCGACGGTGGTGCGGAACTATCTCGACTGGATGCTCAATATTCCCTGGAAGAAGCGCAGCAAGGTTAAAAGGGACATTAAGGGGGCCGAGGCGGTGCTCAATGCCGATCACTTCGGCCTTGAGAAGGTTAAGGAACGGATACTGGAGTATCTTGCGGTTCAACAGCGCGTCACCAAGGTGAAGGGGCCGATTCTCTGTCTGGTCGGACCGCCCGGTGTCGGCAAGACCTCACTGGGCAAGTCGATCGCGCGTGCGACCGGGCGTAACTTCGTCAGGATGTCGCTGGGCGGCGTGCGGGATGAAGCCGAGGTGCGCGGTCATCGGCGGACTTATATCGGCTCGATGCCCGGCAAGGTCATTCAGGGCATGAAGAAGGCCAAGGCCTCGAACCCGCTTTTCTTGTTTGACGAAGTCGACAAGCTGGGATCGGATTGGCGCGGAGACCCGTCTTCGGCCTTGCTCGAGGTGCTCGATCCCGAGCAGAATTCAACTTTTAATGATCATTATCTCGAGGTCGATTACGATCTTTCCGATGTAATGTTTGTTTGTACCGCCAATACGTTGCGGATGCCGCAGCCTCTGCTCGATCGAATGGAAATTATCCGAGTCGCGGGCTACACCGAGGATGAGAAGGTCGAAATCGCTCGGCGTCATCTGCTTGAGAAGCAAATCAAGCAGCACGGGCTCAAGAAGAATGAGTTCAGCATTTCCGATGATGCTCTGCGCGACGTGATTCGTTTTTATACCCGCGAGGCCGGTGTTCGGAATCTCGAACGCGAGATTGCTAATCTTGCCCGTAAATCGATCAAAGATATTTTGATGAAGGGCATCGAGAAAGTACATATTACCCGACGTAATCTTGATAAATATGCCGGGGTTCGCCGTTTCCACTTCGGCGAGGCGGAGTTGGAGGATTTAATCGGCGTGACCACCGGCCTGGCCTGGACCGAGGTTGGCGGCGAAATTCTGTCGATAGAGGCGGTGTCGCTGCGCGGCAAGGGCCGAATCACCACAACCGGCAAGCTTGGTGAGGTGATGAAGGAGTCGGTGCAGGCGGCTGAAAGTTACGTGCGCTCGCGCGCGACGGCCTTTGGCATCAAGCCGACCAGCTTTGAAAAGAAAGATATTCATGTCCATGTGCCCGAGGGGGCAACCCCCAAGGACGGGCCGTCGGCCGGCGTCGCCATGATTACCTCGATTGTATCGGTCCTGACCGGGATCCCGGTACGTAAAGATGTGGCCATGACGGGAGAGATCACTCTGCGCGGTCGGGTGTTGCCGATCGGGGGGCTAAAGGAAAAGCTGCTGGCGGCTCTGCGGGGCGGGCTGAAAACAGTGCTGATTCCCAAGGATAATGAAAAAGACTTGGCTGAAATTCCCGATAACGTTAAGCGCGGTTTAATGATTGTACCGGTACATACTGTCGATGATGTGCTGAAGAACGCATTGACTCGCGAGTTGGTGCCGATTGAGTGGACGGAGCCGGTAGAGGTTGATGCTGTGGCCTCCAAGGTTGCCGACTCCGATCATGAAGAGATGATTCGGCACTGAGTGTAAAGTTCGGTTGGTGAGTTTGTCGCGGTCTCGGGAGTGTCCGGGGGAATTGACGGGTGCTCTCGTCTGTGCTTAGTCTTAGGTCAAAGCAGGAGGGACGGGGCCGGTAAACTCACCGCGTCGCCTGACAGGTTATTAGATGGGGGCCATAGTGAATAAGAATGATCTTGTAACTCATGTCGCGGATGTCGCCGGTTTGTCAAAGAATGATGCGATCAAAGCGGTTGATGCAGTATTTGACGGAATTTCCGATTCGCTGAAGAAGGGCGACGAGGTTCGGCTGGTTGGCTTCGGGACTTTTGCGGTCGCTGAGCGAGCGGCAAGTAAGGGGCGTAACCCCCGGACCGGTGAAGAAATCGACATTCCGGCCTCCAAGCAGCCGAAATTTAAGGCCGGCAAG
>SERZ01000178.1_pt1 | contig 42502 bp, 33 predicted proteins | sample 3171461 | NCBI WGS metagenome assembly SERZ01 (sample SAMN06051861, study PRJNA518727) | freshwater metagenome | biome: subpolar coniferous forest; feature: holomictic lake; material: water; isolation source: holomictic Lake 227, 6 m depth | place: Canada: near Kenora, Ontario | collected... | reverse complement strand
CTCGCGCGGCGTGCCGATGGTCTATGCCAGCAGCACTGGAAACCCTGGTGCATCTGAATCCGCCGGTGCCTTTCAATTACGTCGCCTTTCGCCTCCAGTTCGACGCCACGCTGATCGAGAACATTCCGCTCAACCGTCTGCCCGCCGACTGGCGGGTCGAACCGCCGCCGCCGTCCACCAAGGCCATCGGTGCTGCGTGGGCGCGGGAAGTAAGATCGGCCGTGCTCTCCCTGCCAAGCGTCATCGTCCCGGGAGAACTCAACTACCTGCTCAACCCGGCGCATCCTGCTTTCGAGAAAATCTCTATCGGCAAGCCGGAGCGGTTCGCCGTTGACCCGCGGCTGCTCACCTAACGCCAAACACTGATAGACTAGTGTCCTATGGCGGACAATGCTCCTAACCTAATTACCCCGGAAACGGAAAGCGTAGCGGTCACGAAATCAGCCAAAGGCAAGCCGGCCAAAAGGGCCGACGCCACGCGCCAACTTCGTTCGGAGGAGGGTGCCCGCGCTTACAACACCCGCGAAATCGCGGAAGCCACTGAGGCTTACAAAGCGGGACGGGTCTTTCGCCGGCCCCATTCCGATGCCGTGCTGCGGCTGGGCATGGGCATCGTTACCGTTGCCTTCGTCATTGTCACCCTCTGCCTGATAGTGATGTCGTTCAATTATGTCCATGTCAGTCGCAGCCTCGATACCCGGCCGCTCTATCTCAAAGACGAAGAAAGCGTTACGTTTCGGCTGCGCCGGGCGAACACCGTCGAAAAGACCAAGTATCTTCGGGACCAGTTGGAGGAGTTCGTAAGCCTGGTTATACCCGCGCTTTACACCCACACGCCCGAGGGCCAGCCGCAGATCGATATTCTCGGCAACCTGGTGCATCCGGACATCATCGCGGCGGAAAAGAAGAATTACGAAGACCGTTCCCGCACCATCGTAGCGCGCCGCGAAATCCGGACAGCCGTCATCAACTACATCGAGGTTGTAGCTCGGGATGACGACCGGCGCTTTGCCTCCATCAAAGTAAACGGGTCGCTCATCTATAACTCCTTCAAGGTGGCCCAGGCATTTCCCATCGAATGGCAGCTGTTAATCGAGCTCCAACCGGAGATCAAGAGCGGTCCCAACGTTTACGGCATGGTCATAATGCGGCTCAAAGAGACCGGTGACCTTCCAACGGAATAACGCTAGCCCAACCCCCGACCCAAAGGCCGCGGCTTAAGAAAAGATAGATGCAAGAAAACATACCAACCAAGGTGAGTGCTCCGGCGAAAGCCCAGGGGTGTGCGCGCTCATTGAAAGGCGCCGCAAGCGGCTATGACCAACCACCGAATTGGGGCCGGACAAAACACAACCGCACCGAGCAGAACCACCCCAAAACCCATGGGCTCCCTGCGGTCGGCCCCTTCCCTTCCGAAGCAGCGCTACCGCTACACCCCCAACCACACCGCCTACAAATTAGCGCTGGGCTCCGAAACAACCGCCGGAGGGTGCGGCCAGGCTCCTTTGGGTTTCCCAAAGGGCAGGCCAGCGGGCCAGGCAACGCAAAGGCATTTAGAACGCGCTCCCTCGTCAACGCCGTCGTAACCACCGGCACCAAACGAGGCACTGGGCATGGCCGGAACGCAGTACGCGTCACCGGCAACTTTAAAGCGGGCCAACGGGACGGGCTACCCGTCCGCTGCCGCTCCAAACTACAGCACCACGACGGCTACCATTACGAACCCACAACCCGCGCTGGGCGCTCCGGCCTAAAGGCCAGGGTTGCCAGCTATTTTCTGGTGAAATCAAAACTTATCATCTTCCTGCTAATCCTGGGCACCCTCACCGGGACAGCGCAGACCATCAACCAGCAACCGACGGGCATGTCTGCCGACGGAAGAAAGTTCAAAACGCCGCCCCTCCAGGACCCGTTCAACCCGCCCAAAGTCAACCCGTACACCGGCGATCCGCTGCAAGCCACCCACCGCGCGGCCATCACCTTCGACAAAACCGTCGAAATTCCCATCCCCCAGCAGGCCATCGCCATCGTCCGGCTCAAAACACCCAAAGGGAAACCGATCGAACCCGAACAAATATACCTGAGCCACCCCGAGTATTTCCAGGTTCAGGTCATGAACCAATCGCGCCACAAAACCCTGCTTATTCGTTCGACCTTCAGCGATCCCACCGCCTTGCCGGGAATGCCGGAAGACAGCACCAGCAAAGGCGTCCTCCAGGACGGCTTTGCTTACGTCGAAACCGAAAGGGGAACGGTGGTCCTCAAACTGTCCGTCCTAAACCAAAGACGTCCGGAAAACTGGGAAATCGTAGTTAACAACTGGGGCGCCGAAGCGGCGGACAAAACCGGCCCGGCCGCCGGCGCCGAGGAAAGCGACGAAGCCTACACCTTTGAACAATTCAACTACCGGCTCAACCCCGCCACGGTCAACCCCGTGCAATACCCCAGCGATACCCCCACCGAACGGCCGGTTTCCGGAACCAACCCGACCGGCACCACTGACAAAGAAAGCCGCAGCCCGGAGGCCAGAGCCTACAATCCTTACGGACCGGAAGGCAACACGGCCACCACCTATTACAACCCCGACAACATCCGCGCGCCCGAAATCACCCCGGAGCTGTTGTCGACCGCCATCAACATGATGCGCAGCTACGATGACCAGCGTTCACAAAACGTAACCACGGACAACGAAATCCAACGCAAGCGCATTGGGCGTCGCTATCAGATGAGCAACGGCCAGGAAGTTTTCCTCGCCGAAGCCTACCGGTTTCCCAAGTATCAAAGCACCGCGCTGCGCATCGTTTGGAACAACACGACTGCCCGGGCGCAAATGCTAAACCCCGAAAAAGTAGCCCTGAAAATCGGCCGGTTCATCCATATTCCCCGCGTCTATGGCCAGGTAAGGAACATCGTCTACCCGGGGCAAAACAACGAGCTCTATCTCGTCTACCGCATACCCAACGCTGACGTGGAGCAAGCCTACGAGCTGGTCCTGCCCAAGCGAACACAAGACGCGCGCTACATTGAAGCGCAACCTTTGCCCCCCCAACCTTAACCTGCAATGGGCCTTAAAAACCTAATCCTCAAAGAGAACCCCACCCCGGGCGGCGGCACTAAATACGTGCCTCGCGGCATAGTGCTGCTCATCGTCATCGGCGCCGCCATCGGATTTGCCATCTACAAAGGAACCCACAGTGCCAGCGAATCCGTAAAGCAAACGATCGACAAAATGGAGAAAGTCGAAGCCACGATCAGCCAACGGATCGCCAACGAACCCAGCATCGCGGCCAACCTGCTGGCCAAAAAAGAAGAAGAGCAGAAAAAGCGCAAAGACAACCTCGAGCTCAGCCTCAAGCGCAACGCGGAAACGCCCGAGCAAGCCGAGGCGCTCAAAAAAAAGCAACAAGCCTTGCCCGCGCTCCAATGGCAAAGAGCCAACGACCCGCTCGACACCCCCGAAGACACACCCAATCCCGCCGCAAAAAGAGAAAGCTTGGAAGACATGCCCCTCTGGACCCGACTGCAACAGGGGGGCCCCACAGCCGCCAACATCACCACCGCCAACGCGCTCATCAACCCCACGCTAGACCCGGCCCAGCGAAATGTAATGGGCCCCAACCCACCCACCCGACCCGGCGGGCCTGCCGCAACCAACCAATACCAGGATGCGACCTTTGGGGGGCACGTGGCCTACATCCAACAGAACCCGTCCGCCGCAAATCCAGCCACCAACAACAACGACGCCATTCTGACGGACCACTTCCTGCCCACCGGCTACCTCATCCCCGTTGTCTTCGTAACCGGAGTCAATACGAGCTCCCGGCTTAACCGAACCGGCGCCGGGTCCACCACCCAGGCCGCTGTCACCGGCCTGGGCAACAGCAGCGGCGGCGGACAATCCTCAACAGCCGAAGGCAGCGGCGGCGGCGGGTCGGAAAATCAAAATCTCGTCATTGTGCAGGTCGCCCGGCCGACCATCGCCCAACACCGCCTGCAGCTCACCACCCGAACCCGCCTGCTCTGCAAAGTCACCGGCGACGCCCTAACCGAAAACGAGGATGTTTCGCGCATCTTCCTGACGGCGGAACGCATCCTGTTCCCGGACGGCAGCGAGCTTCCGCTCAACGGCGCCAGCTTTATTGACGCCCGGGACAAAGAGCGCGGCGTTTTGGCGGAGCGGATCGTTCCTTCCCTTTGGAAGCGCCTCATTCCGATCGCCATCGCGCGCTTTGGCGCCGGCGTTTTGCAGGCCTCCGCCGGCACCACCTATACCGGCATAGACGCGGGCCGCCCCTATACCACGCGCATTTCCAGCGGAATCGAAGACGGTTTACGCCAAGGCGGCGCCGACGCGCTTACCCTGGTCACCGACACGTATCTCAATCGCATCCTGGACGAAAACCAACCTTACTCGCGCATCACCCCCGGCGCCATCGGCTTCATCATGATCGAAAATCCCGTCGATATTACCCTCACCCGAAAAGCAGTGGCGCCGCGGCCGCAAAAAAGCGTAACGCCCATCGTCCAAAACAAACTCCTCTCCAACGACGACGCCAACACGCTCATCCAGCAGTACCGCAGCCCCACGCCCGAACAACGACCGTCCACAACTGCCAAATACACCCCCCGGTAACAAGCCACCAAGCCCAACACCCTTTAATTTATGCCAACCACACTCCCCAAAAGCTGGGCCGCTCTAATGCTAATCACCATCGCGGCCGGTTGCACCACGAGCAGCACCCCCTCCAAAAAGCAGGAGAAGGAGCGCGTGCAAATTACGCTGGATGGCATGGCCACCAAGGTCTACGACAAGAAGACCGGCCCAAGCGCCCCCCCCAGCCTCTCCCCCGCCTATGGGGCCGAAGACATCTACGGCTACAACAATGGCCCGCAGCCGGTAATCCATCAGCCGCAGGTAATGATCGTCGGCCAAACACCCCAACGGGATCCCAACAACCCCGGAGTTTACCGCGGAGCCCGCGTCGACTACGTCGTGGTCAAAGACTGGCAGTGGAACGAAACCGCCCTGCGCAAAGGCGCGGACATCTCCATCCCGGACCCCAACCTCCAAAGCGGTATCGAAGAACTGACACTCGTGGTCGACAACCCCAAACCGTCGTTACCAGCCAACAAACAAACCGGACCCGCGCTGCCCCCGTCCGCCACCACTTCGGACTTGGACAACAATAACGTCTTGGGCACGCCGGACGCCACTACCAAAACCGCCGCCCCCAATAAAACCGATCCCCTGGAGCTGCCCAAAACGCAACCGGCCCCCGAGGCCTTCGCTGCCTTCCTAAAACAGAAGGGGCCGACTTACCAGGGACTGCGCAAATCCCTGCGTACCCTGGCCTTGCCGGACAAAGCCCAATACGACCAAGCCACCCGGTTGACCGGACCCAACGAAGACCTGGGCTTCCTGCCCAATCATGGCTGGGTCGCGTTCCGCACCAAAAACTGGGAAGACCTCACGCAAGACGAACGCAACCGCTGGCTCGCCGACAGCGACTACAAGACCTACGAGGCCAGCTACCAAGCCACGGCCAACCGCCAGCTCAAGCAGGAAAAAGGGCGCGCGCCCGAGTATCTGGATAAAAGCCGCCTCCAACCCAAACCGCCCAAGGTGGTGGACATCGATCTGAACAAATCCGTAGTTACCGAAGGCAAATAACCGTCCGCGCAAATTAATCGCGGCAACACACAAAGCCACGCACACGGCTTATGGCGCTCAACAGCATAACCTTAGACGGCGAAGTCATCCAAACCGTAAGCATTGCCAAACTTAGGCACATGCCCAAAGCCTACGTTTTTATGCTGCGCCACTTCGAAAGAACCCCGGCCGACAGCCACCATGCGGAGATTTATCTCGTCTATGCACCCGCCCCCAGCCCCGAGGGAGAAAGTCTGCAACACTTCAATCCCAAGCTCGGCCAGTACATCGGCTTCATCGGCAAAATAAGAGGAGTGGAACAAATCGAGTGGGACCACAAAAGCAAAACGGTCCCCCTCATCCAACTCACCCAATGGCAAATCCCTGACAAGCCCAAAGCTTGCTAAAATCGACTTTACTATGAACAACACATTCACCATCCAACTTGAACTGCCGGACAAGACGGCCGCAACGCTCCACGCGGAGCTCGACCGGTTGGAAAAGAAATTCACCTCCCAGCTCGGCACCAACTTTGCCAACAACTCCCAGAAGTTCCTCACGTTTCTTATCCGGGACCTCACCAAAGACGAGGCGACCATCAAAAAGGCGGTCGCCACCTACGAAAGCCTGCTCAACCAACTGGCCCAGATCCAAGAGCTTTCCGGCATCCTAACCCACCTCCCCAACCCCACCGACGACGCAAAACGCAATCCCCGGCGTCTCCCCACGCCCAAAGTGAAAACCACCGCCCCCGCCAACCCAACCACGGCACCCTAACCCCACGTAATCCCCATGGACTGGTCGACCCAACCGAGCGAACAGGTCTATCAAGTGCGCTACCGCACCATGATGAACCGGCTTGCGTTGTTCTTCGCCACCGAAGTCGAGCCCAAACCCAATGAACTGATTTTTCGCGGCTGCCTGTTGCTGCGCACGGTCACCCTGAAGGGCACCGGGCTGAGCAAATCGTACGGCGAGCCGATCGACAAGCCCGTGGCCATCCCCAACGCCCTCGAGCCGGTGGTCATCGAAATGGAAAAGCCCGTCTGGTGGGACGTCTCGCGCGAGGAAGCCATCACCGACCTGCGCGAGCTGGAGAACGACCCCATCGCCCTGGAGCTCGGCCGCAAACTGATGCCGGCCAGAAACAACCTCTACCAGTACCTCAAGGAACTCAACCCCATCGAAGCCGCCCGCGCCCAAAGCCTCATGCTTACCGGCATCGACCTGGACGAACGTACGGCCGAAACCCTGCAAAAACGATTTAGCTAAACCGCACCCACCGGACAGCACCGGCCAGGCGGTAAATCCTTTGACCGAACTTCCGCCGTTCCGCTAGCGTTAGTAAAACAGAGGTTTGGTATGCCAAAAAACATCAACGCACACGAGGCCCTCCAAAACCTGGAGGGCTACGAGAACATTCGCGGGTCGCTCCAGCGGCACGTCTTCGACTACATGGTCAAGCGCACGCTCAAGGAGCTGGACAACGGCGGCAACCGCGACCTGGTGATGCTGCTATGGAAAGAGGCCGAAGACACCCTGAGCTACACCCCGGACACCGACGAATTCAACACCTGGCTCATCAAAAACAAGGCGTGTGGCAAGGAAATCTCCCTCTACAGCTACGCCAAACATTTTCGCTCCGTGGAAGAGGAGCTGCGCGCGCACGCACTGCGCAACAACCCCGCCGCCAACAACGGCAAAGCCAGCCCCAACATCCAACGGCTCGGTTTGGAGTGGGACCCAACGTTCATCGTTGCGGACCAGAAAAAAGAGCAGCAGGCGCGTTCCCACAAAACCCAGCAACAGTTCACCAACAGCACCAAACCAGCACCCCCACCACCCGAGGAAACGGCAGAAACCCCCACCGTCGCCCCCGCCCCCCTCAGCAAACCCAACCCGCGCGCCCTAACCGCCAACGCGCAAAAGCTCCTCGCCACCCTCACCCATTCCAGCGGGCCGCTGATATGGACCAAAAACCTCGACCGCATGGCCAGGGAAAACGGCTTTGAACGCGCCGACAAATCCCCCACCGAATTCATCGCCTACCTCAAAGCCCGCCAGGCCGAAACCACCCAGCGCGGCGGCGCAAGCCCCGAAACGCAAATGCTGCCGCAAGCGCAGCACAAAAAGCAGCAGGAACACGAAACCATCGCCAACACAATCGCCCAGGCCAAAGCCTGCCTGACTACCGACGGCTGGACGCCAACTCAAATCAGCGACCGCTCCTTCGCCGAAGTAAGCGAGCAGCTCCACAGTTCCAAAGCGGGAACCCAGGCCCTATTCAAGCTTTACGAATCCATCGACACCAATGGCATCCGCCGCGAGAACCTGCCCCGGAACAGCACCCTCACAAAGCTGGAGGCGCTGCTTAACGAGCGCATCAACCAGCGCTACACCGAAACCGAACCGCCACCCCTCGCGCAACCCAGCGTCCCGCCGCGCGAACCACCACCGGAACCGCGCGGCCACGGCATCAAAATCACACCCAAGGAGGAAGCTGCCGGAGAAAAGCGCCTTTACCTCTACCACAAGAACCGGCTCCTTGCCACCTGCGAGCCAGAGAAGCCGGTCCCGCACATCTGGCTCAAATCCCGCGACCTAAAAAACCGGGCGCTCACCACCCTGCTCAATGACCGGAACCAAGCCGGCAAAACGCTGCGCGAACGCATCGACGACTGGCTCGTCTCCACCGGCCAGGAACACATCGAATGGAACGAGGTGGAAATGTCTAACACCTACGGCGGTTTGCGCGACAGCAGCGGCACCATTAACGCGGACGAGCTGCTGCGGGTCAACCTGGTGGGCGAAGGCATCGAGCACATTCACGAACGCCGCGACGTGCTCGCCACCATCCGCGATGGCCACACGCCCCTGCGGGTCGACGAGGCCACCCTGATCGCGCAATTGTACGCCGCCGGCGCCACCGAGCTAAAAATCGAGGACGGCAAATTGACGCACACCGGGGCCACTCCGGAGCAGGCTCAACGCGGAGTCGGCCTCGACCGCGGCATTGTCCGCGACCTCATCCGCTTCAATGCGGCCGGAAAAGTAAGATGGCAATATACCGGCGAAGGTCCGCAACTGGAGCGCGATCCCGACCATGCCGACCACAACAGTTGGACCATCGAACAAATAACCAACTTCGTGGGGCAGGCCATGCGCCAGGCTTCCACCGCCCAGGAGCAAATCGCCTACCTCGAGGAATTTGGCCGCTGGTGCCAGCGCTACGAAACCCAGGCGGGAGCCCGCGCCATGGAGCGGCCCAACGAATTGTCCGCCTTAAACAAGCTCGCCAAAACGCTCGATGAACCCTTGATCCCCACGGGCGATCCCGCCCAAGACAACCTGGCTACCGCACGCGTCACCATCGCCGAAGTGCGCAGCCTCGTGCATCCCCCAGGACATCACAGCGAAGCCACCACCCTCGCGGAAATCCTCAAAAACCCCAACGAACTGCGGGCCTGGATCAACCACCCGGACCACCTCGAATTAGCCCGGCCCCAGGAAGAGACCATCGAAAAAGAATGGGAGTCGCAGTCTCCCACCGCCCAAACCGCAAGCGCCAAAACCAGAAACCCCATCCCCGACGCCCAAGTGGCCGCCCAGGTGCGCGAGCAGCTGTTTGGCCATGCCACCGACCAGGAAAAGCTCAAGCTGTACCGCAAACACGGTCATTTACTCCACGAATACGACCGGGTCAAACTAACGCGCACCACCCAAAACCAGGTGTTGCTCCTGGCCCTGGCGGAAGACCCGCTCAGCGGCACGGAAACGCGCCAGGCACTGGTGGACTTCGCCCCCGGCGGACCCATCGGGGAAATCGTGCAGTTAACCGTTCTGCGCGAATCCCTTTTGCGCGCCGAAACCACCCTGGACCCCAACGGAAAAACCACGGCGCCGGAAATCAAAAGCATTCTCGACATCCTCAAAGCCGACGCGCGCAGCACCCTGGTGGCCACCGTCGTAAAAAAGCTGCGCACCACCGATCCCACCAACCCAAAAGATACGCCCAATTACGCCCAATGGCAGACCACCATCAACACCCCCGATGGCATCCACGATTGGAACGCGTTCCTGCACGACACCCAACAACAACTAACCACCGCCGAACAAAAAGCGGGTGAAACCGAGCAAATCACCGCCCACTTCCTATCCCGCAAAATACAAAGAAACACCAATGGCACCACCACCGTCCATTACCGTTTCAAAATCAAGGACTATGAAATCGAGGCCATCAACCACCACACCAGCGAGACCGAGCTCAAAATGGGGGCCATGTTTGCCCAGGGTGACCCCGTAGCCATTGTCACGCGGCGCGACCGCAAAACAAGCGAGCGCCTGCTCCTGAGCCTCCAACCCAAAGAGAAGCTGGCCGCCATCACCAACGAGGAGATTCTGCCCACTCGCCGCCATAGCGAACTCTTTGAAATCGATCCGATCACCGTGGGCTACATGAACGATTACATCCAATACTCCGCCGAAATACTCGCGCTCAAACAGATGCAGACGGAGGCGCAGGAAAAAGGCGGCGTCAGCGCGCTCCTGACCAAAGCCGACGAGCTCTACGGGCCCAAAGACATGGAAGGCCGCCGCATCGGCGACCAACGCGGGCAAATCGAATGGGCCATCAAAGAAACGCCGGAAAACCCCTTCCCCGGCGCCACCGCCACGGAACAAAAGCAGAATAAGAACGCCGATAAAAAACGCTGGCAAGACGCCCATGAACACGACATTCAAGGCATCCGGGATGGCCACAAGAAACTGATCACCGGCAACGACGGGCAGCCGATTCAAAAAGGCTACGTCCAGGCCATCAAAGAGGACATCGAACGCTTGCACGTCCCCGCGCAAGTCTTTGACAAGGTGGACCCCATCAACCTCACCTGCCGGGGGGTCATCTGCGCCGAAACCGCCCTTGCCACCTTCCGCGACAAAGTCGACCAGGACCCCGCCCAACTCGACGCCATCGACCAAAAAATACTCCTCAAAAATGGTGGCCAGCTCCCCCGTGACATCGAAGACTACCTCAGCTTGCGCATCACCGTCCTGGAAGCCGAAAAGAAAGCGGCCATAACGGGGGTCTTAGAAAACGTCAAAGACTCAACCGCACACACAGCCCTCAAACAAAAAGCGGGGGCCGAGACCGCCAAAGGCACCAAGAAGCTATTCGACCTCCTCATGAACGCCCTCGACCTGGAAATGGGTGCCCCCTCCCATTCAATGTAGCCCGACTATGCGCCAACCCACCTTAAACCTAATAATCGGAACTGCGTTTGCCTGGCTGGCCGCCACGCCCGTCGTCCCCGCATCCGCCCAAACGACCTTTAATGCCACCGCGCTAATCGCCGATTGGCCCAATGCCGCAGCGAGTGCCCACGCGCTCTGGCTCCAGAACAACGGCGATGCCAAAATCAAAGCCCACAGCCAGCTCACCTCCGCCAAACAGGAAATCATTTCCGGCATCCTCAGCGGCAGCCAGAGCCTGACCCTGACCTCCAACTGGATAAACCAACTACTCACCACGATCGCCAACACCACCCCGGAAGCCCTGGAAGCAACCGACTTCACCATCGGCCTGCCCAACCCCGATTACAATGGCAACCAAAGCCCGCTCCTGACGCTGCCGCGCGCCACCACCAAAGCCCTCCTGGTCAAAAACAACCCCTTGCTCGCCGTCGCTCAAATGGTAGCCGCCACCAGCGACGAGGAGGCCGCACCACTGATCAACAAATACGGGGTGCTCGAAGAAATCGCCCACACGGTCCTCACTCATACAGCATGGAAAAACGCGCACATAGCAATCGCCAGCAGCCGCAACGCCACCCATCCAATCTGGCTGGCACTGCTCAGCAAGTCCCCGTACGACGAAGTACGCGCCATCCTGGCTGCCAATAACCCCAGCGACCCCTGGCTGATGGTGGCGTGCTACGCCACGGCCCAAGGAGCGCTAAAAGCGCAACTGGCCACCCAGGTTGCCCAACTTACCGGCCTGGACCCCAAAACGCTCTTAAGCCAATCCGGTATGGCCGTCAACCAAGGCGACCTGCAGACCCAACTCGATCAAAACGCACAAGCCGGACATAATTACGTCAACGCCGTATTCGACGACGATCACCAAGCCCAACGCGATGAGGGCAATGGCCTGGTCAACGACATGCAAAACCAGCAGGCACAATGGAAGCCCAGCATAGCGCGCCTCAACCAAATCAGCGTGGTAAGCCCCGGGACGCCGCCGGCCCAAAACTACACCTCGCTCCTCAAAGAAATGGCGCTCCTCTGGCACCAGCGCGCCCCTTCCCCAAACGGGCAATCGGTGAACCCGGCGCAAATCATCCAAGCGGTGACCGACCCGGACCTCAAAACCATCATCATTCAACAAGGCAACGCCAACGCCCAATTGAGCCTCCTGCAACAAACCGAACAAAACGGCGATACGACCCTCAACCCAATAGATCTGGTAACCCTCATCCGCCACTCCAGAAACAACACCATCATCGCGCGGATCGCCGCGTACCCAAAGGCCACGGGCAAAGTCAGGCTGGCCATCATCTGCCACCTCCGTTACGACGCCCAGGCCCGCGCCATCTACACCACCCTTATCAACGGGGATCCGCCTAATCCCGATGAGGTCCGGCTCATGGCGCTGCACGCGGTCCCCCAGGATTTCATGGTGGCCGCACTCGCCAAAAATCCTGAGGTGGACAATGTGCGCGGTGCCGCGCTAAGCACCTTTCCCAACGTGGTGCGCTTTGCCATGCAACAGCAACCGCAGGACACCAACACCTTCCGCAATGGCATGGGCATCCAGCACCTCCTCCTGGCGCTAAACGACACCACCACCCGGGACCTGGTGGTGCAAACGCCCTTCTACCTGGACATCTACAAAGACTTCAACCTTGGCCAAGTGGAAGAGTTCTACCGCACCTTCCAGGACCAAACCACCCAGGTCAAAGCCCAAAACACGGCCGCCGCTGCCGCCACTTACAGCATTACCCCCGAGCAATGGAGCAAGATAAACCCGGATCCCAGCGCCGCCTGGACCAACACCCACGTTTTCACCTCACCCGCCTTAAATGGCGGCCAGGTAGCCTTCACCCTCCAAAGCGGCTTCTACACGGCCCAAGACCGGCAGCAACTGCTATCGGCGGGGTCCCCTAACAATCTCGATCAATTGAATCAGGCATTTTGGCCCACGCCCGCCGGCTACGCCAACCAAACGCTCGCCAGCGCAGGCGGAACCACGGAGGGAGGAATCACCGCCAGCCGCGCCAACGCCGTCACAGCAAAAGCAGCGGTAGTTGACAAAGCCAACCAGGAGCTCCAAACCCGGCGCTACCTGGTTCCCGTAGTCCAAGCCGACGGAAGCACCAAATACGAAGTAAAAACCGCCACCGTCAACGACACCACCTTCGACCAGTACCAGCAAACCGCTACCGGCCAAGGCACAGCCGATATTCTCAACTCCGCAAACAGCACCAGCGCAGCCGCTTGGCAAAAGCAGTTTCAAAGCGGCGCCACCACAAGCGGCGGCAACCCAACGGTCGCCGCCAACATCATAAACACAATCGACGCCCAAAACTACAGTCTGACGCTCGCCGCCCGCCAGCAGGCCGACCAGGCAAAGAAAAGCGCGGCCCTGCCCACCACCACCGCGCTGCCCACCGCACCCGCAGGTCAATCCTCCCTAGTCGGACTAATCGCAGCGTTGGACGCGCTAAAAACCAAAGCGGCGATGGAACGCGCCGGGTGGGTGGCGCGAACCGACCTGACCATGGTGGACAACACCCACCCGTACTACGCCTCGCTGCCCTCCGCGTTAAAAGCGTACCCATGGATACTTATCCAAAGCGTTAACGACCCCAGCACCCGCACGCTCCGCACGGCAAACAGTGAAATCAAGGAGTATCAGCCCGATGGCCAACCCAACCCAGCGTTCACTGCTTTCATCGACCAACTCGGCCACGAACCCTGGACGATCGCGGAAACGACCACCAATGGAACCACCACCTGGGTGGATTACTACCGCTACCTCGAGTACGCCTGGAAGGACAAATACTTCGGCGACAAACCGGGCACCATCACAACCATCGAAGCGCAAATCAGCCAAAAGGAAAAGACCGTTGCCGCCCCCGATCTGCTGGCCATCGTCAACACGCTGCAAACCCAAGCCGACCAGGAAAAAGCGGCGGCGGACGCCCTCATACCCAAAGAGTTTATCGAGGGCTCCGCTGATTATACGCGCCTAACCCCCGAGCAAAAAAACAGCCCCTTCATCTTCACTACCACCGCACAAAACAAGGTTGTTAAATACTACGACCGCTATGCCGACGCCATGGCCACTTGGAACAACAAATACAGCGGACCGCAAAAAGGGTCGCTCTCTTACTACAAAACCCTCCTCTATCAGATCCAAGTCGGACGCTAAAGCAAGCGCCGCCCTTATCGCAGTAAGCAGATGGTTTTTCGATCACCGCACCGTCTACGGAGGTAAAGGCGGCGCCGGGATCAAGCAGAACCTGAATCGGTTATTCGGGAAGCCCCAATGCGCAGCTCCCACTTGAAGTGGGCCAAAGCAAACGGCTCTGCGAAGAAGTGCTGAACTGGACTTAACTTGAGCCGAGCTGTCGGTAGCACCTTTCGACGGCCCAGGAGACCGCCATCGCGGCTTCGCTCCCAGTCCTTGATTTTCGCGCCGGGTCGGTGAGCCGAGTCGGGACCGAACCTCACTTGCCGGGGCGAAATTCAAAAGTATCGATGGGGACAACCGTTTTCCCGAAAAAGGAGCGGCCCAAATCCAACACGTCAAAAAACGTGAGGTAAAGGATCCCCATCAGCAACAACGTGGCCACCCCGGCCTGCAACTTAACCACCCACAGGGAGCGTTCGACGCCGTGGAACAGATAACTGAGCAGCGCCAAAAGGATATGGCCACCATCCAACACCGGCACCGGCAGCAAGTTGAAAATGGCCAGGTTCACATTAAGCAACACGCTAAACCACAGAACCAACCGCCAGCCATAAGGTGAATCCAGCAAGACATAGTAGATCCTGAAAACGCCCACCGGACCGCTCAAATGCTCCACTTTGATATCCTTCGACGTCATCAACGTATGCAGCGTATCAAACATCAAGCTGGCGGAGCCCGCCAACTGCGACCAAACGGACGGATGGTCAATGCTAATCCGCCCCATGCTGTCCCACTGAACGCCCAACATCTTCCGTTCCGCACCCTGGGGCTGAATCGGCACCACACTCACCGTATGCATCGCTCGCCCGCGCCGGTACGTCACCACGACCGGCCCCTCCGACTCCCGAACCCGTTCGGCAAACATATGGGGATGCCAAAGCACCTCGCCATTGAGCATCACAATTTCATCGTTTTCCCGCAGCCCGGCCAAAAGCGCCGGTCCGTTCGGAAAAAGCCGGCCCACCACGCACGCTTTGGCCGGTTCCACGCCCAAATCCCTAATGGGCGGACGCGTATCACTGAATAGACGAAGGTCCGGTTTCACCGAAAAAGTACGCCGCGCCCCGTCCCGCTCCACTGCCACAGAAACCACCGGTTCCGCACTGGAAGCCACGATCCAAAACACGCTATCCTTCAAGCCTGTAAACCGCAGCGGCACCACCCCGTTGATTCCGCGGATAATATCACCGCTGCGCAGGCCCGCCACCTGCGCAGCGCCACCCTTTTCCACATAGCCAATCCGCAGGTTGAATTCCGACTCGGAAACAGGCACCCCAGCCCACCGAACAAACACAGCCAGCACGGCCGCCAAAGCAAAGCTAAACACCGGCCCCGCCAACGCCACCAAAGCGCGTTGGCCCGGCTGCGCGGGCAAAAGCCCCTGGTAGCGGCTCTGACCTTCCAAAACGGCCGCATTTTGCATCTGCGGCACCACCACATAACCGCCAAAAGGCAACGATCCCATCCGCAATTCCACACCGAAAACCTTCCGGCGAAACAACGATGGGCCAAACCACAGCCCGACCCGTTCCACTACCAAACCACACCAACGGGCAGCCAAAAAATGACCCAGTTCGTGCACCAACACAATCACGTTGAACAAGCCCACCACCAACAATATCAAAGCCACTACTTTCATATGTCAATCGACGAAAGGAACCACCACCTCCAACGCTTTCACCGGCAAACCGGACGCATCCCTGCCCCACACGACCAAACTGACAGGCGACACCGTCCAACCGGAAAAAGAGCGATCCGGCGTCAAAACCAAACCGCCGGCCGCAGTAACCGACACGCCGGGATCCACCGGCCACCAACGCCCCCCCGGCGGGGCCGCCGGAACGGTAACACCGGACAACTCCAAGGGCTCGCCATCCTTGAGGCGGCGCCGCAAGACGGCCTGGGCCAGTACCGTACGCTTCCCATTGGAATCCGTGGGCGTGCCGAAGATACCCAGCAACCAGTATGTGTCTTTCCCACGGCACCAGCGTTGATAATCCAAAAAGTTAAACGGCGGCACCGTTCCCCCGGGCCGCAAAGAAAGAAAGCGGCCCTCCTTAGCCACGGTCCACGCGTTGAAAACAAAGTCTTTATCCAGGTTGGCCGCGCCGAAACCTGGTGGCAGTTCCAGCGTCGCATAAGCAGCTCCGCCGTTATAACGCAGCACCACGCCCGGCACCACCTGGGCTTGGGCTGCGGGCACGGGAACCAATTGCATCGTTACCCACCGAAGCCGCGTAAACGCCTCGTCCTGGCGCCGGTAATAGACGGTCGTATGCCGCACACATTCCTGACTCAACCCTTCGCCAATGACCAAAATACGCCCCGCAGCACACCCATTGGGCGGCAGCTCAAATTCGTGGCGCACCTCCACGACCGTAGGAAACTCCACCCAAAAAACGCACCCGCACGAACAGCCTTCCACCCACGAAACAACCATCGGCTTATCCGAGCTGTTGGTCACCAACAAAGGCTCCAGGACAAGCTGCTCCGGAACAAACGGCACGCGGTGCAGCCGCACCTCCGCCTTAGCCAAATCGAGCGTAACCGCGCCCACCGGACCACCAAGGCAGTACAGCATTACCAGTGTTCTCAGCGTCCCATTCATGGCCACAGGCAAGGGGTTGGCGGCGCCACCATAAGTTCAACCACGTTTGCGCCCGGCCCCTCCAAAACCAAAACCACTTCCCCCGGATCCTTGGGGCGACTAAGCCGCACGTCCACATACTCAAACGTGCCGGCAAACCCCGCATCCGTAGGATTATACCCGGCACCGGCCCTAAGCGCGGCGCCCGTTTCTGGCAACAGCGTGGCCGCGCACCTGCCACTGCGCACCACGGCAGCGCCGGTACCCGCCAGCCACACCACCTTATAATCCAAACCGGCGCCGGACAGACAACGCGCAAAAAACCGCACCCGCGCCGCATCCGCGCGCGCAAGACCGAGCGGCCCCACAGACGACTTGGGCACCACCACCATTGCGGCCTGGTTGGTAAAGGCGAGCTGAAACAAACGCTTCGCGCTCAAAACCATGGCGTCCCCATCACCGGAAGGACGACCACGCACATAAACCGGAAGCACCGAATTAGTCGCGGAAAGCGACCGGGCCCGCACGGACACGGCCGCGGGATCACAGACAAACAGGCACGCTGCCTCCCAGCGCCCCACCGTCATGTCCGCGGCGCTGGCGGCAAAACCCAATAACAACCCGCATGCACAGCCACGCATCATTTGACTTTCGTAACCGCCACCGGCACCACCGCTGACATCTGTCCAGGCAGCGCGGGTGCCGCCATAACGAAGGGAATCCGGGCCGAACCCGGGGCAAACCCAAACTCACCGCTTTTGCGCGGCAAGTTAATCACACTGCCAACCAAAACCGGCTTTACCGGCCGGCCGGTAACCGCCTTCACGTCTCCCCAATAGTGCGTAGCTCCCAAACCCAAAGGGTCAGAATCCAACCGCGACACCACGTCCACCCGGGAAAGCACCGTGTCGCTGGCCGAAGTGCCATCGGTCCTTTGATCTTGTCCCGCCACCGAAGAACCCTCCACCACATCGACCCGAATTCGCCAGCGCGTGCAGACGTAAATCCGTCCTTTGCAACCGCTGTTTTCCCACGCGTAACTGATCGCCCAACTAAAGAACGTACTGCTGCAGGCATCATAGTTCTTGTAAAAAACCCAGGGAGTTTTTACCTCGGTCAAAAAGCGGCGTCCCCCCCGGCGGCCCTCGTCCGCCAACACGGAAAACACCACCGCCTTGGGATCCCTTCGCAGATCCCACCACAAATCCGGCCCGATCCAATGCACCGGACCATCCGGGGCCTCATAAGTGCGCAGCCGAATCACGGGCGCGCCGGCAAAATCCGGATTGCCGCCGCTGGTTCTTTGGGTCCACTTGCCGCTCAGAAAACTATCGGTTGTGCAATCCCCCAGCTCCAAAGCCTGATTAATAGCGGCACCGTGGGCAGCATAGTCATACCGGTAATAAAAGGACGACAGCAACACATTGTTGGCTTGCACATCCCAAGGCCACGTAGTCAGCCGCAGGGTCTTCTCCTCACTCAAATTGCCCATGTAGATACCCGCCTGGGCCCCAAACGGGGAAATCCAGATCCAACCCCGGCTTTCCCACCATTCATCCTTACTCTCACAGTCCTCGAACCACGCCAAGGCCGGGGTGGCACCCGAACTCAGCGCTAAAAGCAAATATAACAATTTCAAGTGGCACCCTTGGGTTAAACAGTCACTGCAATTGAAGATCACCAATGGGCAGACCCAACGCGTTGGGATCCACCGCAAATATTTCGCTGACCACCGCCCCCAGGTCGGAGCTATCCACCCCGCTGTTGTTGATCAGCGCCAGCTGCGTTTTCATCCGCAGCAACCGCAGCTGCGCGTCCTGCCAAAAGAAGTTACGCACCCGACCAGCGCGCAGCACCGCAACATCCGCCCGCGCGGTGAAGTACTGATAAAACCCGCCCACCACCATCATGCCCAATAACAGCACGATCATGGTCACCACGAGAACCGAGCCGCGCTGGCGGTTGGAAGCGGGAATTTTCACCAGTAACCTCCGTAATTTCTAGGAACAACGACAAAATCGTCGGATACCAAAGACAACCGCGGATTGGAGGTCCCCGTGTCCTCCAACTCCACCGGGGCAATCGTTGTCTTTTTCGGGTCCCCACTGACGATGCAATTCTTATGGCTCAACGACTTCTTCGCAAAAATCGCGCAGGCCGGCGCAATCCCCCGAAGAATGGTTTCCCCGCCCCCGGTATTAAGCTCACCGCTAAAAGTAGCTTTGCCGCCGCTGTTCTTGCCATTGTTCAAAACGTTGTAGGGCCAGACCACGGTCCCATAGGCCACAAACGCGGGCACCCCCCCCAACACCACCCACCGACCCCCATTATTGGCATTGTAAACACTAGCCGCGTCAACGTTCACACTTAATTGCCATTCCATCGGGGTCGTATCAAACAACGCATCGTCCTCCGATGCCACCACCCGGGACCACCCCACGCGGCTACCCACCGGCCCCCGCACCACAATCGTGCCCTGCGCAATAATGGTGAGATTGAACGGACGGGTTACCCGCTTGCGCGGACTCCGCACATTGCCCGGATCGGGAAACGGGAGCGGATCACCGAACGTTGTCGCCGAATGCACCATCAACGGCACCCCGCGCGTACTGCTGTAGCCGATCGAAAACGACGCCGGAATAGCCGTTCCCGTACTCGGTAAATTGAGGCAATTCTGGAACATGCAGAGGTCCATCGTCACAAACTCCACATTTCCGTACCGCAACTTCGAGAACGCCCGGCCTAAAATCGCATCCGGCCGGAACAAGCTTTCCAGGTTCGCCTGATCCGCCGCCGAATACCGCGGTGCGCCCACAAAAGTCACCCCGTTTCCGCTCTCCTCGATCAAAACGTCCGCCACATTGCTAAAGGAGTTCCACACCCCCCCATCGCCAATATAGAAGCTTCCCGGGGCGTAGAACTGCCAGGCATCGGGCGGCTGCACCGTCGACCGCTGCTCCGTCGCGCTCACGCCATCCCCCGCTCCCTGCGCCGCAATAAAGTAAGGACAATACCCCGACGGCAACCGCAGCGCCGTATCATTGACCAAATCCGCATACCCCAGCTGCCCCATCGGAACCACCCCCATCTTCTCCTGCACCGCCGTACCCACCGCCACCGAATTAACCCCGGGGTCTACCGCGTCCGCGGCCGACACATCGGCCAACATCCGGAAGGGCTTAAAATAGATGGGGAACGCGTCCGATGACTGCATCGGATCGTGCTCGCGGACCGACAACAACCAATCCACCCGTGGATCGTTAAGCAGGTATTTGTCGCCCAGACTCCGCCCGCTGGCATCCGTCACATTAATATAGGCGCCGCCATTATTTCTCCCGGAACCCCCGCCCCCACCCGGGGTGGCACTCACGCTCGCATTATTAGCGCGCCCCATCGCCCGGGCCCCAATGACCGCCCCATAGGTTACCACATCGGTATGGTCCGCATTGACTTGCATCCGGCTGTCATTTTGCTCCCGATTGGCCAGCGCAACCTGAACCGAGGGCGCCACGTCGGCCACCACCCCACCGCCCACGCCCGGTTTCAGCAAAATGTTAGGACTGCTCAGGATGTTCAGCGCCTGCTGCGCGTTCCCATTCCCCGCCCGCACACTATCCGGGTCCACCTCGCCCGCCGATTGCACCGCCAGCCCCTGATACGTTTTAACCAGCGGACCCAACATGATGTCGGTATCCACATTCTCCACATTGCCATAGCGGAACCCACTCCCCACATTCCCCAACGCGCCGGCGGGAAGCACCCCCCGATTCAACCCGCCGAACGGAGTGAACTTGGTCCATAGGAAGTACTGCAGATCCTTATTGGCAGCCTGCGCACTGTGCAGGCCTGCCGCCGTCGACAACGGCAGCGAGCGCGGCAGCATATCATACGTACGGCCCGAACGGTACACATCCAACGTTTTCTCCCGCACCGGCAAATCAATCGCAAAAGCGGGCGCGTTACCCGGAGTCACATTGAACACCGCCGCAAAAGAGCGGCCCGCCAATGGCTCCCGATAGCCGAAGTAAACGCGTAGTTGGTCCAATCTCCCTTCCAGCCAGCCAAGCGAAGAGGACACGTAACTGGCGTTGTACCAAAAATGCCCGCTGCCCTGCCCGGCCACCAGCGTAACCCCCATGTTCCACAGCATGGTAATCTGCGGCTCCCATCCCTTGCTGGGCTTCGTCTTCTGACTTCCCGATTCAATCCGGCCCGCATCATACGAACGCACCTGCCGCCCGTTGTAGCTGGTGAGGTAATTATAGCCCTGCGTAACCGGACCGTAGTACACCGCCCAATTCCACTTTTTGGGGTCACTGCAAAAGTTCTGCCAATACAGATACGAAGGTTCCCACGTCAAAATAGAATATATTTCGTCGTCGGTCAGCACCATTTCCATGACCCGGGCCACCCGCCACACATCCACATCAATCTGCAGCAACGACGCGCCGTCCAATGCTTCGGAACGGTATTCGTCCTTCTTCATGCCCGCCTTCTGGGCATACTTCCACGCAATGGAAAACTGCTGGGCCCGGGCCGGCCTAGCCACCGCCGCCACCGTCAACAGCAAACACCAATAAAACAGCTTCTTCATAACACACCGTTTCCACCGGCGCCTCAGTTCCGGACTGAAGCGGTCACTCTATAATCAAACGTGCGCTGATCCTGAACCGGCGACAGCGAAAACAACAGCGGTTGCACGTTGGTCTGCACCAGTCCCAACCGGGCGGTCACCCGCCCTCGCCCGGACAAAGCAAACATGCCCGTATTGGTTTCCATCACCGTTATCCGGCCCAGCGCATTGGTCACCGAAACCAGGGGCGCCATATCCCGAATCAACTCCATTCCCTGCATCGTATTTGGCTCGTAGTACCAAATGCCTTTGCTGTTCACCGTAAACATGGGGCCCTGCCGGTAGATCCGGCTGGGCGCCCCGTTCTTCGGCGGATAATAGACATAGGTGACGGTGAACCGCAGCGTGTCCAACGCCAGGCTAACGCCCGGCGCCGCCCCGGACGCCGTACCCACCAGCGCGAACATCGCATCGTACGGTCCACCGATCACCAGCCGCAGGCCTTGATCCTCAACTTTGACATCATCGGCATAGACCAGATCGCGCATAATAAACCACCGCAAATTATCCACCTGGTCCACCGCCACCTGCTGTGCGCTCAACCATAGCGTCTTGCGGTACAACACCAAAAACGCGTCCAGCACCAGCCCCACCAAAACCGCGCTTAAGGAAACGCACAGCACCACTTCCAACAGCGTGAAGCCCCGGCGGCCGGCGGCGCGCGCACCACTTCCCATGTTCCCAGCACTATTCATAAAATAGACAATACCGACCGACGATGGCTATCACCGGACATACAAATGGCGTCCACGCTACCGGACAGCGTAGGTAACCGCCCAATTCGTATAATTCCGATGGCCGTACGGGCCAAAGCTCCATTCGACCTGGCAGCGCACCACTTTATAGAGATTTGTGCCCTCCGGATAACTTACCCAACGATAAAGGTTGCCGGTAACACACAAGCTGGTAGCGGTCCCATCCGTCGCGGAGTACAGCGTGACCGGGTTGGTTTTTGTCCGCAGCGCGTCGTAAGTTGTGTCGAGCGCTGCGGAAAGGTCCTCAAAGGCCACCGTCTGCGCCTGGTTGAAGCAAAGCACCCAAATCGCCTTCTTCTGCACCATTTGCGCGGTTTCAAAAAGCGCGCCGAAGCCCAAAACGGCCACTGTCAGCGCGCACAGCACTTCCACAAACGTGAACGCCCGACCCGTTGAATGCCGCGCGGCAATACGCATAGCCCTGGTTATTTGAACGCCATCGCCAGGGAAAACAGCGGCAGAAACAAGGCCGCCACCATGGCGCCCACCAACAGCGCCAGCGACATCACCGACAAGGGCTCCACAAACTTCACCACCGCGCGTAGCCGGTATAAAAGCTCTTGTTCCAGGCGGCCGCCCACCTTCTGCATAATCTCCCCCAGGCCGCCGGACTTCTCCCCGGTGGCCACCAACTGGGCGGCCCGTTGCCCGAAGATATCCGAATTCAACATGCAATCCGACAGGTTCTGGCCGGAAGTCACCCCGGTAATAAAGCCCTCCACCGCGTTGCGATAATGATAAAACGTATGCACGTTCACCGAAATCGCCAGCGCCTTCTGAAGCGGCACACCCGCCGCCAGCAGCTGCCCCATCACCGAGAAGAACTGGGCCCGCATATGGGCCCGCAGAAATTCACCCAAAGCGGGAATCCCCAACAGCAGGGACTGGAAAAACCGCTGTTGCCGAATGACCAACCAAGCCACCCGCAACACCACCAGCACCACGGCCACAATCACCAGCGTCGTCAACCAATGCTGGCGCACAAAATCGGACATAGCCACCAGGAATTCCGTGGCCTTGGGCAGCTTCGCCCCGGTGTCCTTGAAGATCTGCGCAAAGTTGGGCACGACCTTCAACAGCATACCGATCATAATCGCCAGCGCGATAAACCCCACAATCATGGGATACCGCAGCGCGCCGCTGATTTCCCGACGCAACTCTTGCCCCACCTCAAACGACTCGCACAATTTGTCGAAAACCCGCGGCAGAAAGTCGGACCCAGCCTGCGTGCCCGCCTCGATCATCGAAAGATGGGCCGCCGTAAAAGGCGTGGGCGCAGTCGACATGGAAGCAGCCAGCCCACGGCCCTCCACCACCCCGCTATAAATCCGGCGCAGGTACGCCTGGAACTTCGCATGCGGCTCGGTATCCGCCAACACCTGGAGCACCTTCAACAAGGGGATGCCGGCCGAAAGCCGCATGGCCACCTGCTGGCAAAAATCGATCATGACCTTGGTGGGGACTTTTAGACTCGCAAAATTACCGCCCATGGCCGAAGACCGGCTCCCCACCGCAGGCGCGGAGGCACCCATCGACTCTTCGGCCGCAGCCGCAGCCGCAGCCGGCCCGCGGGGGACATCTATTGAAACCGAGCGTGGTAGTGGCATACCGGGATTATACCTCCAAAGTCACATCATCCCGGACGGTCAAAGCGGTAGCAATATCCACCCTGCCCTGGGAGGCCAAATAGAGGGCCCGGTTGGTTAAACCGGGTGAATACCGCGCCTCGTTATACCGCCGCAAATCGGCCAACGGCGTTTGATTAATGATCATGCGCCGCGCGTCCACATCGACATAAAACACATCCACCACCGGCACGCGGCCCCGATAACCCAACCCGCGGCACACCGGACAACCCAGCGCATGGGAAAACTGCGCCGCCCGATACACCTCCGGAATCTGCCGCTTCACCGAGTCCGGCAGAGTAACCGGAAGTTTGCAGCTATTGCACAGCGCGGGCAACAAACGCTGGGCGACCACGCAAACCAGCGTTTCCGCCAGCAGATAATGCGGCACCCCCATGTCCGCCAACCGCGACACGGAGCCCACCGCATCATTGGTGTGCAACGTCGAAAGCACCTGATGCCCCGTCAACGCCGCTTGCGTGGCAATCTGGGCCGTCTCCGTATCACGCAATTCGCCGACCAGCACAATATCGGGATCCATCCGCAACAAATTGCGCAGCGTATTGGCAAACGTGACGCCGCGCGTATTATCCACCTGCACCTGGCTCACGCGCCCTTGCTCCGGGGCGTACTCGTATTCGATCGGGTCCTCGATGGTATAAATCGAATAGACCTTCTTGGCCGCCAACTCCAAAATAAACCGCGACAAGGTCGTTGTTTTGCCGCAACCCGTGGGCCCGGTGAGCAAAATAAGGCCCTTGGGCAAATCCAGCACATCCCGCAACAGCTTTTCCAACTTAGTGTCCCCCCCGACCAGGTCCAACAAAGGTGGCCGCTCCGCCGAACTGTCGAGAATACGGAACACGAATTTCTCCGGCGCATCGCCGCCGGTCTCGCTGCCTTGCGGCACACACGACACGCGCAAGTCCAGTTTGACGATCTTATCCCCCACCTTCAGCGCCAACCGATAACGCCCGTCCTGCAGCTTCCCTTTATCGGTCATCTGCATCCCCGCGCAAACGCCTTTGATCGTCGCCGCAAAATTCGAATAAATCGCCATGGGCGCCGAATCGATGTCCACCAAGCGGCCATCGATCCGATAGCGCACAACAAAATTCCCCTCCGGCGGGCCGGGTTCAATATGCACATCTGACGACCGCTTCGACGGGTCGTCCGGCGAAAACGCCTTGGCGATGATGACATCCAGCATCAGCCGCGGCGCTTCCTCTAACTGCTTTGAGCTGGCCGCCGCAAACACCTCCGCCATCTCGCCCAACGACAGCACCGCGCGCTCGACCGGCTTGGCCACCCCATTGCGTCCGCCCACCACCCCCAGCTTGATCGCCTGCGCCATGCTCGTAGCGCCGGATTCCGCCGCCATCTTCGCCTGCGCCAAATGCCCGTCAAAAGCCGATTCCAGGCACTGCGCAAAAATGACGTAAGGCGGACGCTTGGAACCGGTCGCCACCGTCTCGAGCTTTTTAACCATAGCCCGGCGAAACCCAGGGTCCTTGGGCTTGGCACAGCCCACCAAAAAAACCCGCTCGTATTGCGCCAGCAACAGAAACTTGCTATTCGGAATCGAATTCGGCGGCGCCAACCGCGCCAATTCATAGGGCACAGGAAAGGTACCCAGGTCGAAGAAAGGTTGCTGCGTCACATAAGCGGCCAACGCCTCCGCCGCCACCGCCCCATAAGCTTCCTGCACCTTAGGCACATATTCCGAAAGAATCCCCGTGGCCGGAATCGAAGGCACCTGGCTCGGCTCCGGCGCCAAACCCGCAACCGGCTTGCCCTCCGCCTTCAAATTAGCTTCCAGCGAACAAATATAGGCCACGTAAGCCGCGCGGTAATCGCTGCGACGTGGAATGCCCGCCACGCTGCCTTCACCCACCGGAAGCGCCGCTGGCGCCGGCGGCAAAGTTGGGCTCGTTAACAACATACAACCTTAGGGAACGACGCTCACTCGCCTAGTCCTTTAATCTGCGCCGTTCGCTCCAAATTGTTCACGAATACGGTCAACGCTTTCGGCTCCACCACGAAATACTGAAACACACAAGGCAACGTGCCGAGCACCGGCTGCCCGCCTAAAAAGCGATTCCGCAACCACGCCAACGCAGCCTCCAAATACGGAATAAATGACGGTTCCAAAACGCCGCAGTACACCAAAGGCGTAGCGGCCACCCGAAAAAACGGCACCGCAAACAAATCGCGGCAAAACGGTAGCGGCAGGTAAGCCGTCAGGTCCTGCACCTTGAAAGTCTGCAAAATCAAGGGGGCAACCCCACAATACTCGACCGCCGCCACATGCACCGATTCCGGCGCATAACCATAATACGGCGCCATCTCGGCCAAATACGAAAGCCACGGATTGGCGAACTGCGCCGCTTCGTTGGCCTTCGACTCAAAAAGGTGCTGGCGGCGGCTAACCTGCAGGCCCACCTCCGGCAGTGCCGCCCACTGCTGCACCCAACCAGGCACCACCGGATACACCTGACGTTTCCAGTCAAGCCACTCATTCTTTTGCTCCAGCACCTGGGCTGGAATAAACGCTGGCAGTTCCGCAGACATGGCAACCATACCGCCGCCTTACCGTGCCTCAACGCAACCCGCTGGCGCCGCCCTCTTCCCGCCGCAACGTCTCGTCCCGCTTGCGGAAATCATCCGCTAGCTGCTCAAACCGCTGCTGCCGCTCCGCCTCCAACCGTTCCCGCTCCTCCTTCAACTGCTTCACCCGCACCGGATCAACCCCCACACTCTTTTGCCTGCCCGCGGCATCGCGCACCAAACGGCCAGTCGTATAAGCCGGATCGTCCATCCGCGTCCCCTGCGGCACAATGAGATACGGCTTCTTGCCATACCCACTGGCAATCATCTCGTTCAACTCCTTGCTCGCTACGGCCGGCAATGCCTTCTGATCGATGTCGATGATGGAACCGGTCACTAAAATCGCCATCTCCCGTTCGTCCCCGCCTTTGCTTTGCGAACCGAAAATATACCGCAGCACCGGGATCTTCGACAGTCCGGGAACCCCTTGCCAACTCTCCTTGAAGCTTTGGGAAGTAATGCCGCCCAGGAACACCGTATCGCCATTACGGACCCGCACCTGCGTCGTGGGTGCCCGGGCGCTGAACACCGGAACCGAATTCCCATTGATTACAACATCGCTCTGATAAAGCGAAATCTCCGGCTTAAGATCCAAATAGATCGTCCAATTGCCCGGGTCAGGATCGGTATCGTCCTCAATAAACGGGGTCACGTTCAACGTCGTCCCAATATCCGCAAACGTCACCTGCGCCACCGATTCGGACGCGCCCCCCGAAGAATTGCGGCTTTCCCCGCTCAAATAAGGCCGCTTTTCCACGGAACGCAACAACGCGGTTACCCCATGCTGCGCGATGATATTCGGAGCCTCCATCAAACGCCCCTTGCTTTGCGACTCGATGAAATTGAGCGTGGCCCCCAACGCCGAACTTTGCACAATAAAACGATTGGGCGAAAACCAGTTTACCCCGCCCGCCACCAGCTGCGACGGATCGAACGTTGGCGGCGTCTTGGGGACACCGGTATTGGGCGCGCTAAAGGCAATCCCGTTCCCATTCGGATTCAAAGTGCGTGTCCAATCAATGCCAATTCGATTACCCGACGGATCTTTAGTGTTGGCGAATTCGTACAAACGCATCTGCACTGCTATCTGCCGCCGCGGTTTGTCAACCGACGCGATAAATTTGGCGATCGACTCATGCACCTCCGGCAAATCCAACACGGAGAACGAAAACGAATTGTTAGGCATCGAGGCCGAGCGCACATCCTTATCCGAACCGACACTGGCAACACCCGCGCCGCCGCTACCACTGCTACTGCCCCCACCGCCGCTACTACCACTACCGCCCCCACTCCCCGCGCCCACAATACTACCGCCATTGAGTTTGGCGCCGGCCAATGACGAGGCGGCCGCCGCATTGGCGATCAACTTGCCCACCGGGCTCAACAACACCTGAACGGCGTCCGCATAATTATAGATGTTGATGAATTTAGTCTCGTAAACGCGCAAGACCAGGTCCTCGCGCCGCACCGTCGTCGGAGACACCAAGCGCAGCGTCGACCCATCGTCGCGCACCACGAAGCCGGCCAAATAAGCCACGGAATGAAACACCTCGTACGGCGTCTTGTCCACATAACGGGCAAACACCGGCCGCCGCAACTCGCCCGATTCCCGCGAGGTCGGCACCGGCATCTCGAACCCCTTGCCCATCAGCTTGGCCAACCCGGCCAAAACGCTATCCAGGGTCTCCCCGGAAAACTCATAGGTCGACTTAAACTGCCCCAGCTGCTCGAGCAACTGACTGCGGTCAAACCGCAACAAAGTCTCCTCTCCCCCCACGTCCAAACGCACCACCAAAGGCTCCGCCGGCAAATTGCCACGCAAAGACGGCGACGTATCGGTCATAACGGCATTCGTACCCGCCGGGGCGGGCAGAATCGGGGACGGAAGCTGGCTCTGGGACCACGCATTTAACGTGGTGCCGAACGCCACCAACAGATTGGCCAATTTTGATATTTTCATGAGTAAAAGTTTCGCTTGGGGGGGTATTCACTATTTCGGCAGCACATCGTCAGCCGATCCGTCATCACCACTAACCGGTTTGGCTTTCAAATCCAGCAAAAGCGAATCGTCCAACAAATTCGACGATTTAGCCGCCTTGCCTAAAGGCGTGTTACCCGTCTCCGGCTTAAGGCCCAGGGCCGGCGCACCCAGCAAAGACCCGCGTCCCAACCCACCGCTAACCGGACTGGACTCCAACGGAGTGGCCGGCACTATCGGGGTTGTATTCAACGGTGCCGACAAGATCGGAAGGCCGGTTGATTTACCGGACCGCAGCGCGGCTAACTCCACCAGCGTTGGGGCCGGCGCCCGCGAAAACTTCGCGACCCGGGGAGAAAGATAACCAAACCACGCCCACGGCAGGGCCCACTGCGCCCGCTCTGAGGGAACATAAAACGCGTCCCCAACCGACGTCAGCGACACCACCACATAGCCATCGGTAATGTCCACTAAACTGAACTCCACCTTCCTGGGTACCGACCCCGCCCGCACCTTGTCCGCGGCATAGCCCCCACCCCCCGACAAATCAAAGGTCAACGAATCACCGATAAACTGCTGTTTTCCGTTCGACCACGACACATACCCGACCGTGTCATAACGCACCACGCTCACAATCTTCGGAAACGCGTCCGCAACAGACTCCCAAAATCGCATCTGCGCAAACCGCGCCTGCTCCACCGAAGGCCGGCTGGGTTGCTCCGAACCACCGCTTAAACTCGGCACATTGCCCAGCGAATTTCCCAACGACCCGGGCAACGGTTGCGGCAGCGGCCGCCGGGGATCGACAAAAACGTCGCGCACCAATCCCGAACTCCAATCCAAAGCAGCTCCCGCTTCCGGCCAATTCACCAAACCCGCAGCCAAGCCAAACACCTTCCCCTCTAACCAACGATTTTGACTAACCGCAACCAATTTCGCCGCGTTCGCAGACCTCGGTTTCACCCCGTCCGCAGCCAGATCCGACTCATCCAATGGCAACCCGCCGTCTCCCATCGGGAAATCCGTCCGGGCGCCCGACTCGCGCACAGTCGAAGTCGCCGACGGGGCGGCTCCGGCTCTAACGGCCGGTTTCCCTACGAGCTTCCCCGGCAACGTCCCGGAGGAACTAGCCGCTCCCGCCAAAGACGAAGCGCCAAAGCAGGCAGCGCCGCAACCTAACACCACCGGCAGCACTCGCAGCAAACCAACGATAAACCTGGTAATCATAAAAGCTTCCATATCCAGTCTAACCTCGCGTTTCGCACCGCACTCACCCGGACACCGGCAGCACCACCACCAGCTGATACCGCGGCCAGTCCCCCGAACTGCCGGAGCTAACCACGACCGAGGAATAAAGCGTAAAGGGGAACTTCTCGATCTCCCGCTTCAAGTAATCAACGACATCGCTCAACGGTCCTTGGAGGGTCATCTGATATTGCTCGAAGTTGACACCGGGATACATAAAGCGCGCGGTCGCCACGGCCATATCGTTGTTGGCAGAAACGGGAACGCGGTTGACCGAGATCAAGAGCGGACTCAACCGTCGCGGAATCCGCGCCGAACCGATTAAACGGTCGTACAACTGCGGGGCCGGCAAAAACTGCAGGTTCTCAAAGTTCGCGGCCGCCGCCGACCACGTCTCCTCAAACTTCCGGGTCTCCTCCTTATGCACCGCGCTTACTTCCTCATACTGCTGGATGGCCCGCTTACAGGCTCCCAGCTGTGACAGCGTTGCATCCCGCCACTTCGGAAGATAATAGCGCGGAACCACAAACGTCGCGAACAACAGGACGATCGCGATCAAGTAGCCGTTGATGGGCGATGGGTCATTCGATTTGTTCATAACTTTACCGAGCTCCCGGCTTTTTATTCGCCGACGTCTGCGGGATTACCGGCACCGGCACCTTGGTGGTCACATTACCCACTGGCGGGGTGCATAACACCAGCGGCGCAAACTTCGTGCTAATCGTAAAACCCATTCCCTCCCCGGAAACACCGCCACCTACTTCCACCGGAATCGCGGGCGGATCGAAGATCTTCCCAAACTCGCTCGCCTGGCTCGCCGTGGCTTTCTTCGTAACACCTTGCAGCTGCAGATTGATTAAGTATTGCGGCGAGAACGCATCCACCTTGTCTAACACCTTGCCCCCCGTGCGGCGGCCGCCAGTGAAATAATCCGGCGCCAGGCGAGCCGAAAACTCGGAAATGAAGTAATCCGACGGCATATTCCGACCAATTTTGTACAACATATCGGCCAGGCTGAACTTGGCGGTTGTCGGCAAAAACAGGCGTTGATATTCGTACGTCTTGCTGCGCAGGCTAGCCACCTCGGCCTCCATCTTAGAGCGGGCGGTGCTTAGCTGGCCCGCCTTGGCGCCCACTTCCTGCAAATGCTTTTCCTCCGCCAGTACGCTGCGCATCTGCATAATCCCGGCAGCGATGAAATAGAGCGACGCCAGACACATGCCCACCACCACCAGATAATCCGGCCGGAACAACCGCAGCTTTACCTTGCGAAACTCAACGCTCAACAAATTGGGCGGACACTCGGTGTCGAACTCGACCGCACTGGCTATGCGGTACGGCAACGGCCCGGAAGACTTGCCACGGGCCCGATGCACAGCCGATACCGAGGCGCCGGAAACCTGCGGACCTTTAGGAGCTTTCTTCTTAAACATATCGTTACCAACAGTTCAGGTTTTCCACGTCGGAATAGTCGCTAGCAGGCACTGGCTCACCAACGGATTACTGCCCCGCAAAGGACCCAAGTCCGGTATCCACGGGCCGCCAAATGAAACCTTCTGCATCGCCGCCCCGTCCGTCGCGATAATCTCCAACAGCGGGTCGCCCGCCACCAATTGCCGCAGGGTGTCCGCATCGGGTTCGTTGATCGCCGCCCACAAACGGGTCAACGCCGGCGCGCGCAGCGCATCCAAATAGGTCGCAATCATATGGGGCACGCCATCGATCGCTTCCACCACCTGAAAGGCGAGAAACCCGTTGCTGTTGCAAAGCGCCAGAACAAACGCCGTCCCATCATCGGCCAAAAAGAAACGCACCTCGTTGATCCCCCACTCCCGCTGCTGATGGAACCAGCTTTGGGCCAGCAACACACCGGCCGGAGTTAACACATCCAAATGTGCCCGATGCCGCTCCCCCCAAACCTCCACCGCATGCACGTACGCATTATCGGCCCCCACCTCGACCTTGATGGGACCCGCGCTCGGAACCCCACCCGTACCGACCGACAACGGCGCCGACTCAAATTGAAAGTGCCGGGCGCCCAGGAGGAAAACGCCGAAATCCGACTTGATACTGCCCGGCAACGCATACGACTGCTCAAACCAGGTGCCCTCCGGCGCCGACAACGCATTGTAGTAAGAAACCTCCCAGACCGCGTCCGGTGTTCCCGCCTTGCCACGGCGCAGATTCATCATCGCCACATGCAGAAACCCCTCCGCCTGGTAGAATGCCATCCGCTTGCGGGCATTGAACGGCTTGCCCGCAATTTCCCAAGGCTTGAAATACTGCGACCAAGGAATCGATTTCAGATAACGAACCATTTCCATAACATCAGAGTCTACCGGTGTTTTGCCTTCACAATTTGCGGACAGTTTCCCGCACCGGCACCGCCTTAGACAACAACCGCCCCACATTCACCGCATCCCGCGTATACGCTCTAAGCAATTCGCGGGGAATCGGGTCGACCACATCCGTTGCCAACTCCACCAAACGCTTGTCCCAAGGCACCATCCGGTCCTGCGCCATCCACATGTGATCGGTAACCCCACGAAAATCGCCGCTCTTGAGCAGCGATGAAATACTGTCGTTGCTGGAAAGCACCTCGTAGCAGAGCACCAACCGCTTGCGCACGCTCGGAAGCAAACGCTGATTCACAATTACCACCGGACAACTGGAAAGAACGGCCCGCACATTGTCCTGGTACTCACCCCCCACCAGGTTGATAATCCGGTTCAAACAATCCACGACCGACGCGGCATGCATCGTCGTCACCACCAACAATCCGGTCTCGGCCGCCTGCAGCACCGACCACATAACGCTGGCATCCCGCACCTCACCCACAAACATCACGTTGGCGTCCTCGCGCAGCGCATCGCGAAACCCGGTTTGAAAGTCCGGAACATGAACCCCCACTGTCCGCTGCGATATGCGGCAGTTCACCTCCTTAAACACAAACTCCGTCGGATCCTCCAAACCCACCACATGCAAGTGCCGGGTCTGGTTCAACCACTCCACCGTGGCCGCCGCCGCCGTCGTTTTACCGGAGTTCGGCGGTCCCGAAAATATCACCAGCCCGGTCGGCAGCGGACTGCCCAGCAGCTTAGGCACCAACTGCAGCCCCAAAAACGGAAGCGAAACGTGCTCGCGATAAAAGAAACGCACCACCAGCGAACACCCCTCCATCTGCTTCATCAAATGCACCCGAATCACCGCCCTCCCAATATCCAACGCAAAATCCGCCGACAAATGACTTTGGCTCTCCGCCCTGGCGGCCGGACCATTGGTTTTCCTTGCCGCCTCCGCAAAATAAGCCACCAGCGATTCGATCGATTGGCTGCTCACAGGCTCCGTAAAACCCGGCAAAGGCTCCAACTCCTGTCCCCACCGTAACAACGGAATACCCCCCGCCCGTAAATGCAGATCGGAGGCCGACTTCTCGACAGCCATTTCCACGGCCCGCATAAGTTCCTCCTTTGTATAATGCCGGCCCACCTCACCCGGACCGGCGCTACGGGACAACGCCGCCAATATGCCAATTAGATCACATGCCATAAACGAAGTCCCTGAGCTTAACAGGCATTTGCCCTCGCACCGACCCAGCCCCTACGCGCATCCGCTTAACAGCCGCATAGCAACAACCGCAAAACCACCTTTAAGCACAAAACGCCAGGCCCACCCGGCCCAAAGCTCGAAAGCCGCGCCCGCCCAGGGCAGCTCCAAACGCACCACAAAAAAGAGGCGGCCCACACAGGCCGCCTCGCGCACTAACTACCAGTCAACCGTTCTTATGCACGACTCCAACACCCCACCCATTGCAGCCACCCCGGCCGCACGTTGACAGCGTGCTTAATCATTACGGAGCTCCACCCACCACGCCACCCATTGAAGTAGCGCCTGCCGCCGTAGGCGCGTAAACTGCGGCTGTAGCATTAGTCCCAGCACCCATTAGGCGGCCCATATCCTCATAGCCATTCACTGCAGCCAGAAGCGCAGTCGACGTAGTACTATCGTTAGCGGCCGGCTCGAATTTATTGTAAGTATTATAACCCGAGTACACCAGGCAAGTCAGGTTTAGAATACCGGGATCATACGGATCCGCAGTCGAAAACACTTGGTATCCGTAATCAGTAACCCCCGCCGGAACCCCCGCAGACCCTCGGTTAGGAGAAAAAAACAACGATTCGGACACTTGCACATAGCGCGAAAGTGGCGTGGTTGCATTGGCAGAAGTGACTCCCGCCACGGCCACCGCAGCCCCAGCACTGCTTACTCCGTTCCCCGTGCTTATATCCGATGGCGCACCGTGGTCGAGCGAAAACTGGTCGAAGCCGCTCTGCAGCATCTTAAGGTTTTGCGAGCTGCGGGAGCTGCGGGCGCGCTTGTTGTATTCGTTGATCTGCGGCAGCGCGGCCACCGCGATGATGGCGATAATCGCCACGACGAGCATCAGCTCCAACAGCGAAAAGCCGGACTGCCGGCGGGACAATACAGGAGATGTGATTTTCATAACGTTTTTGTTCTTGTTTTTGCTATACGACTAACCTCCCAGGGCAGGCCTTTAGTGGCGCCTAAGAGAACCGGGTTGCCGACCGCCGGGGCCATCCGGCCCCAAATAACCGTCGTCAATCCCTGGTTTGGTTGTAGGAGCGGACAAACAAGCCTGTAAAGGACTTTCGGTTAATGCGGACAAGAAACGCAATCCGCCGTTGCCGCTACGCAGCGCGGCAGCTAACCCAAACCCGCGGTAGCACAGACTCCGTTACACTCAAGACCATGCCGTGCTTTATACAACGCCCGCCTCACTGGCTAAGCCGGTGTTGGCCGAGCACACTGCTGGCGCTGCTCCTGGCGGGTGCCGCTAACCCGCCCCACCTGCGGGCCGACACCAACGCCACCCCTCGCTTTATCGGCTTCAGCACCACCACGCGCACGGATTACACCAACGCGCCGGCGGCGTCTGGTTACCAGAAGTACGACATCTACCAGCTTTGGGAAAACAAGATCCTCGTGCATCTGCTTATGGCAGAGAGCACCAAATTCAAAGATGCGGGCTGCCTCCGGATGGAGATTTGCCGCGACGTCGACCGAAAGCTTTGGGTCCAGGCCCTGGAGCTCATGCTCGTAAAAGACGCCCCCAAGTCCACGACCAAAGATAATCTTTGGAAAAAGAACACCCGCTGGGAGACCCGGATGGAATGGTGGACCGCCGACGAAACGGTCCTGCGCCGCATCGACTCGTTGGAAGACCTGCCGGTGGAACTGCCCGGCCTCGAAACCCTAATCAAGAACACCTTGCTCGATAAAGGACAGGATGTGACCAAGGAATACCCCAAGAAAGCGTTTCTCGGTTTCCGCTGGGCTAACGCCAACAAATCAATACCCGATGCCCAGCTAACCCCACTGTCGGCCAAAACCACTGCCTGGTTGCAGAACAAGCGGGCGAAAACACCCCCGCAATTGTTTCAGGTGATCCGGCGCTCCGAGGCGCCAGACCTGCCGGACACACGGTCTTGGCACCGGTTCCCGGTGCGGCTCAACAAAGATGAAATCATTCTCGTCGAGTTTTTTACGCTACCCAATTGAAGGCAGGGGCGGCATAAAAGCGTTCCGGAAGGCCGGGGCGTTTTCAACGCCTCCTCGGCCTTAGTCAGCAAGCCACACGCAACATGCATACTATGAATCACGAACAAATTTGTATGGATTTAGCCGGGGTGATCAACCACCCGGGACTCAACCAGGACCGCATCACCGCAATTTTGGGCGCCCCCGAATGGTGCGTTTACCAATTCACGGTCGCCGGCGTCAGCTTTCGCCAGCACGAGTTAGCCCAATTCCAAAACGGGAATTGGGCGACGATCAAGGTCGAGCTCAAACCCGAACCCACCAACCGCTACGATCCTAACGCCATTGAAGTCATATTTACCGATCGGGCAAACCCGGCGCCCACCCACGTCGGTTACGTTCCCAAGGCGCTCACCACCGTCATCGGGCCCGCAGCCAACCACAGCCATGCCTGGGCCCGGCTGGAATCCGTCGGCACCGCCAAACAAACCAAAGACAGCAGCCAGCATCTGGGCGCCATTATCCAAGTGGTGCTAAGATTTGATCCCATGGCCCAACCCGCCCTCGTTCCCCACCGCACCGAACTGCTCGAGTTCGCCCGCTAGAACCACCACCCTATGCCCACCCCCCCCGAAGATTTTGAGCGCGAGTTACTCCTGCACCTGATCGCCCAACCGGACCTCGGCAAAGCATTCAGCAAAGGCAAACTCGAAACCCGCGATTTTAAGAAGCCTTGGATGCAAAGCATCTGGGGGGCGGCGGCCAACCACTACAAAACCTACAACGAATGGCCTTCGCCTGGAATGCTGTTCCTGCAGGTGGCCACCCTCTATGACGGCGAGAACCTCAAGGAAAACGAGCGGCCGCTGGTCGACGGTTTCTTCCAGGATATTCATGGCCGCACCGAATGGAACCCGGCCTACTACCGATCGGAATGCGAGCGTTTCATTGAAAACCGGCGCGCCTCCAAAGTCTATGACCGCGCCTGCAAAGGACAGCTCAGTGTTGACGACGTCATCACCGAGCTCTCCTCCATCCGCACCCAAACGCGCAGCCACCATTTGATCTCCGTCGACCCCTTCGACAAAATCCTGCTCAACGAGGCCGGCAAAATTGTGGAAACCAGCATCTCCAGCCTCGATTTTCGCCTGCCGGGCGGAGGCCACATGGAAAAGCGGACCATGTTGATCATCGGGTTCACGTCGTCCGGCAAATCCACCATTCTGCGCACCATTGAGGCGGGGGCCGCCATGCGCAAGCAGCGCGTGCTGTCCATCACCCTTGAAGACAGCGCCACCGAGGTGGCCGAAAAACTCTATGCCAATGTCGCCGGCATCCCCGCCACGCTGCTGCGCAACGAAAAGTACCGCACTCCGCAGATGGTCCAGCGGATCGAACAATGCCGGGATATCCTGAAAGGCTACATCAAAATCATCGATCCCTACGACCCGGACACCAATTCGGCCACCAATGCCAAGCCGGTCACCCCGCTCGACCTCGAACTCATGGTGGATCGCGAGCTGCAACTGGGCTACCCGATCGACCTGGTCACCATCGATTACCTCAACCGCATCAAAATCGACCATAAAGACACCAAAATGGACGAGTCCCAAGCCTTGCGCCTGGTTTCCGAACAGCTCAAGGACCGCATCGCCAAACGCTTCAAGCTGCCCGTAATCACTTGTGGTCAGGCCTCCGGTGAAGGCTTCGACAAGGCCATCCTGCAAATCGTCGACATGGCCCGCAGCAAAGAAGCGGCGTGGGCATTCGACGTCATCGCCACCCTGGGCTCGCCCAGAAAACTGGAGACGCACTTCAACAACGGCCAGAGCGAACTTGGGGACGCGGACGAAGAGGAGGCGGCCATCAACGAAGCCCGCAAGCTTACCCATGAAGACCTCATGATGGGTCGCTGCCCGCTCAAAATGGTCCAGTGCAATCTCGCCAAAGTACGCGGCGGTATGACCGGCCGCTTCCCGCTCTACGCCGACTTCTGCTACGGCCGCTTCGCCGAACCCGGCGGCATGATCAATACCATCATCGGCCCACGCAACGTAGACGAAGTACGCGACGAGCAGATCCAAGCCAACAAAGCCGCCAAACCGTAACGACCCCAAAGCAAATTACTGTTTCCCAGCCGTTAAGACCGAAATCTGGTACGCTATTTTCATGCAACCCACCCGCCCACTAATTCTCGGCATCGTCTGCTTGCTCCTCACCTTCTACGGCCAAGCGCAACCCACCGTAACCAGCGCCAGCCAACCAACATTTCGGCCGCGGCCAGCCCTGAATAACGCCCGCTTCGCCGCCAACGACCAGGAGAAAGCCGCCCCTACCCTCCCCCCAACCGCACCAAAAACGGCGCCCAACTACAACCGCGCAGCCCCGGCCAACGACATTGTCACCAGCGAAGAGCCCGCACCGGCCAAACCAGACCCCGCGAAGACAAAACCGGTCCTGCTCCATCCGCCCAGCAATACGTTTGTGTTTGGGCTCACGATTAAACGCAAGGACGACCAGGAAATCGCCCTCAGCGAAGAAATCGGCGCTTACGGCCTGACCCAGGGCAACATTCTCGACGTCTTCATCCAAGCGGACAAGAAAACAGTCCGCGTCACCGGAAAACGCGAAGGCACCACGGCCGTCATTCTGAGCACGCTCAACAACAACTCCGTCGTGTTAATCATCAACGTGGTCGCCAAAGCAAGCCAGATTACCGACGGCAACAACCGCCTTAACCGAATCCGCGACATTATGGACAAATATGCAGGGACGCGCGCTAGCCAAGACAATTGAAGAGCAGCTGGGCCAGCGCCCCTGGTGGGAAGAAGGCCAATCGGAAATGCGCATCAACTGTCCGTTCTGCGGCGACGATGACCATAAGCTCTACATCAAAGCCTTCCACGACTTCGCCGCGGACGGAAAACCCAACAAGTACGCCGGCGCCTGGTTCTGCTTCAAAAGCAAAACCAGCGAATGCGCCGGAGGCGGCGGACTCCGCGACCTCCTGCCGGACCTGAACCTCGGCAAAAACCGTCCTCGTTACGCCGACCGAACAGAAGAGCGGGCCGCGCAAACGGCCAAAGACAACATCAAAGCGCCCAGAACCAAACGCTGGGTCTACCCCGGTCAAACGCTGCGCCTGCAAGACCTGGACCGCGGCCATCCAGGCTACATCTACTGGCACAACCGGTTTTTCGACCCGCAAGTGCTCGGGGATTACTATGGCGTCGAATACTGCCAATTTAGCGGCGGCAGCTTTGAAACCCCCCAGGGACGACGCTCCTACGACCCCCACGGCTGGCTCTCCACCGCCGACCATTTCATCTTCCCGGTAATCATGTTCGGACACAAAGACGGCTGGCAGGCGCGTGCCCGCGGCGCTCCGCCGCCCCTGCTTTGGCACCCCGTCGAAAACGGCGGCCAGGGCAACCGCCCCGAAGGCTACTGGATGACTCCCCCCGCAGGCTACCCGCCCCTGCAGGAAGTGGAGATCGTCGATCCAAAAACCGACAAGGTCAAAAAGAAGCTCATGGGGGCACCCGGCGACACCATCGATACGCCACCCAAATACTTCCATTTCTTCGACAAGAAAACCGCCGTGGGCAACTTCGATCTCGCCCGGAATTTCAAAACCTGCGTGGTAACCGAAGGGTGGACCAAAGCGATCCGGGTCGGCAAATGCGCCGTGGTCACCTTCGGCAAAATGATCACCGATGACCAGATCCGCGCCATCGGCACCTACTGGGACAGAGTCATCCTCCTTTTAGACAAAGACGGCGAAAACCTATATCACGACCAAATGCACCGGCGGTCCGGGCTTGTTAAGCCCGGACTGGTCAGCCGGTTTGCAGCAATGACAGAGGTACACGCGGTAACCTTGGAAGGTTACGACGATCCCGGCGACGCCCCCCATGCGGAGATTTGGCGACAACTCACGCTCCGTACCGGAATACCAGAGCCCAAAGGGAATGCCGATTTCTAAAGTCCCTGCCACAATTCCCTCACACTACGCAACCCGATTTTCTCATGAACCCAGCCTTCGATTTTCTGGACCAAATACCCCTCGCCACCACCCCCAAACGGGACATAACAAAAAAGCCCGACGCCGAAGCGCAACTGCACGCACTGGGGGTCGGCCAAATCGATCCCAACCTCTTCGTGCAGCTCGTCCACCTGCGCCAGACGACCAAAGCCCCTGGCGCACCCATCAAAAACGAAGCGGGCAGCTACATGGCCGGCCCCGTCGTGGACTGGTTTCCCAGCCGCGGCACCGGTAAAGAAAAAGTCATGCTCGTTGGCTTGTATCCGGCCGACGAAGAATACCGCCAAAAGAAGGTCATGGTGGGACCCTCCGGCCGCGAACTTACCAACGCGCTGGCCGCGTTGGGGATCAAAGCGGACGACTGCATTCTGACCAATGTTATCCGCTACCCTTACCTCAACAAAACGCAACCGCCGCCCCTGGCCTACAAACACGGGTTGCCCTACCTCGAAGCGGAGATAGCGCATTTCAAGCCCGACCTTGTGCTCTGCCTCGGCGGCAACGCGCTTTCCTCGCTCCTGGGCCTGGACATCAAGCTCGATGATTACCGCGGCACACGTTTTCGCGTTGCCGGCCGGCCCTACGACATCGCCGTAGTCTGGCAACCCGCGTTCGTTCTGCGCGAGCGCAACCTCTACAACACGTGGCTCGACGACCTGGCGCTAGTCTTCAACAAAAAGGAGCGCCCGGCCGGCGCCACCGACTATCAGGCGCAGGACAAACTGCCGAGCATCGACGTGTATCATCTGGCCGAGTTGCAAAAGCAGGTGCGCGAAATGGTGCAGGCCGGTGAAACTGAATTCACTATCGACACCGAATTTTACGGCGACTCGCCCAAACACTCGCTCCTGCTCAACTTCCAACTCGCCAGCAACAGCCGTTCGCTCAACCTCGTGCTGCACGAAGGCAACTGGCGCCCCAAGGTGTTTCTTCGGAACCACCACGGCGCCGATGCCGTCATGACCGACAAAACACACACGCTCCAACGCCTGGTCAACGACGGCTACGTCAAAACCAGCCAGGACACCGGCATGCCCCTGGCCCAACTGCTCTCCCTGACCTTGGAAAACGACACCCAATGGCAGCAACTGCGGCGCGACAACCACCAACAACGCGTTGCGGCCACCGGCGAAAACGCCGCCAAACTATGGTGGGACCGAATGGAGAAAGAAGAAAACCTCGCCATGCGCGACGGCAACATCATGGTGTTCCAGAACGAGGACGAGCAACGGCGTTACCTCATGGAAAACAACAAACTACGCCGCAACCTCATCACCTACACCATTGGCGGGCGGTATGTCTTTGACGCCACACTAAGCCAAATTGGCGACGCCCTGCGCCCCCTCTTCGACCCCAACCGGGGCGACATCAAACTGCGCGGCCACAACATCAACGTCGACATCACCCGCGTCAAATCCCAACTCGGCATCGACCTGACCCCCTTCAACGACGTGGACACCATGCTGCTCGCCATGGTCCTGGACGAAGGCCAGCCCCGCGGCCTCGAAGACATCTGCCGGCGCTACCTCAACGCCCCCAACCATAAGCTCGAATTGCTGGTTCACATGGAGGAACGCGGCCTCAAGGGCGAAGCCTACTGCTTCGTAAAACCCTCGGTCCTGAACAAATACAGCCGCCTGGACGCGCGCCGCAACCACGATGTTGTAACCCCGATGCTCCAAGCGCTGCTGGCAGAAACCAGCCGGGTATGGCGTCTGCGCAAGGTCTCCAACGTTCCCCGCGTCAAACCGGGCGACAGCACGCGCGGACAAACCCTCTGCGACGAACACCTGGAGGTCAACCACTGGCCCAACGCCGACTACCTCTACGACGCCTTCTTCAACTACAAAATGCCGCAGTCCCGCGCGCTCACCCAGCCCATGGACGTCGGCCAGCCGATCAACGCCCCGAAAATGAAGGAACTCATCGACTGGTACGACCAGGCGCTCAAACAGCAAATCAAACACTGCCAGGAGACCGCCCGTCCGTTCTGGAATCCCAACGGCAACGGTAGAGATTTCGAGCCCAACTCCTCCGACCAAACCGCCTTGCTCCTCTTCAAAATCAAGGGGCTCATGCCGATCAAAGCCACAGACAAAACCGACAAAGACTGGAACGCGCGCAAGCACGCGCAGTGGCTCGACGATCTCGCCAACAAACGCAAACCCAAGTCCAAACCATCGACGGACAGTGAAAGCCTGGAAATCCTGGCCGAACAGGATCCGCTAGCCAAAACCATCAACGACACCCGGTTTATCGCCACCATTGTCAAAAACTACATGCGCAAAGGCGGCCGTTGGGCCGACCGTTCCACCGGCGTCGCCGCTGGCGCCACGCGCGGCATCGAGGAGGTGGACACCACCAACTTCCAACTCCTGCGCGAAGACCAGATCTCCGACTACGTCGATCAAATGGAAGAAGCGATGGCCTCCGAACAGGAAGAAACCCGCAAACGCTGGGACGAGCGCGAGAAAGACCAGACCAGCAAAGCCATCAGCCTGGTGGTCGCCCCCGATGACCGCCTCTATTCCTGCTACTACGCCACCCTCGAATCCCATCGCCTGGCTACCAAACCCAATGTTTCAGCGATTATCCGGGGAGAGACCCGTTACATCAAAGACATTCTGGGCAAAATGCCCCCCTCCGAAATACGCCAGCTCAACGAAGCGCCCCAGGATTGGTTCATCATCTCCGCCGACTGGAAATCCGCCGAAGTATGGATGATCGCCATCCTCTCCTGGCTGCGCAGCAAAATGCGCGGTCACGAAATGGACAACCTCCTCAAAATCATCTCCGATCCCAAGCGGTGCGTCCACGCCTCCACCGCCCGCAAGATGTTTCCGGACATCCTGGCCAATCTCACCGACAGCGAGATCAAAGAGCAATACCCCCACCTGCGGGAACTGGCCAAACCCGTCGTTTTCGGCATCCCCTACGGCCGCGGCCCCGGCGCCATCGCGCAACAACTCAACCGCAACGCCATCAATAATTACCTCGAAAAGCTCGCCAAAGGCGAGCCCGCCGAGCGGCCCAAAGAAGTTACCAAAGACGAAGCCCGCAGCTTCGTCGACGCCTACTTCGAAATGGCCCCCGAATGCTGGGACTTCCTGAATGAACAAAAATCGCTGGTGACCAGCCCCGGATTCCAAATCAATCCCTGGGGACTAGTCCGCCGCTTCCCCAAAACGGACAAGGAAGACGAAATCGCCGATCAGGAGCGCGAAGCCTCCAACTGGCAAATCCAAGGCGGCGTGGCACTGGCTTGCGCGCAGGCCTGCAACCTCTGGCGCACCAACTACCAGCTCAAATACCCGAAGCTGCCGATGTACCTGATCGACATATTGCACG
>SERZ01000176.1_pt1 | contig 42713 bp, 36 predicted proteins | sample 3171461 | NCBI WGS metagenome assembly SERZ01 (sample SAMN06051861, study PRJNA518727) | freshwater metagenome | biome: subpolar coniferous forest; feature: holomictic lake; material: water; isolation source: holomictic Lake 227, 6 m depth | place: Canada: near Kenora, Ontario | collected... | reverse complement strand
GCGAGGGCAGCGGCATGGTGATTCTTGAAAAACTTGAGCACGCGCTTGCGCGTGGCGCCACTCCGCTTGCGGAAGTGATTGGATACGGATCAAGCGCCGACGCCTTTCGCATCACCGACATTCAACCCGATGGTCGCGGCGCCGCGGCGGCCATCAATTTAGCTTTAAAACAAGCCAATATTGATCCAGCGGCCGTTGGTCCAGATGGCCGCCCGCTTATTCATTACATCAGCGCGCACGGCACGGGCACCAAGGAAAATGATTCCATTGAAACGCGCGCCGTGAAAGTTGTCTTTGGCGAACGCGCCAAACAAATTCCAATGAGCAGCATTAAAAGCATGATGGGCCACTTGATCGCCGCGGCCGGCGCGGTGGAATTCATGACATGCATTCTTGCCATTCAACGAGGCATGTTGCCGCCTACTCGCAATCACAATGATCCGGATCCCGCGCTGGATCTTGACTACGTTCCCAATGTGGCCCGCAAGTGCGCGGTTGATACTTGCATCAGCAACTCCTTTGGTTTTGGCGGCCAAAATGATACGCTTGTCGTGACGCGTTACAAATCTTCTTGAACACATTCAAACTTTCTGGGGGTTTTTATGACAAACAAGGTTGCGCCCGAATCCAATCAAATGCAATCGCGCCGCGGCTCATGGATTGTGAAATTCTTGTTGGTGTTCATTATTCTCGTGGCGGTCATTGGGTTGTCAAAGCGTTCGCCCGCGTGGTTCCATCCTCAGTTCACAACCGACGCGCAAATGGAAAACCGCAGCGCCAACTTTGAGCAAGGATTGGCGGCTCAATTCACCAAAGTGCGCGGGCAAGATTCCGTGTGGGCCATTCGAATCACTGAAACTGAAATGAACGAATGGCTGGCATCGCGGTTGCCAAAGTGGCTTGAGCACCAAGGAAAATCTCCTGCATTGTGCAACAATAAAGTGCAAGTCCGATGCCTTGAGGAACGCATTGATATTGCGGCGGAAAATTCTTGGGGAGTGGGGGTGATCGCGATCAAGCCCAAAATGGAGCCCGCCACCACAGACAACGCAACTCGTGCAACTTTAAATATGACGCCCACATCGGCGGCCATTGGCACGTTATCAATTCCGGTTTTTCTAATTTCCACATTTGGTCCCACGGATATGTTTGAATCCCTGCATAAGTCCGAGTTCAGCCTTGCGGATGGTCGACGCGTGCAAGTAAAAGATATTGAAGTGTTGCCTGGGGAAATCCGCATGCAACTGGAAACATCGCCCACTAAAAACTAATTGTTTTGTCTATGAAAGTGGGATGAGCACGCAGAAGAGCTCGCCACATTCCGCATGCCGCCTGTCTCCATGGCGACTCAGGCCAGTCCCAAAATTAATAAAAAAGTAAAATTTAGTTGCTTTGAACGCAACCACTTACAACTTTCAAACGGATATGTCCTTGGAAACACCAACAAGTGAATCCGACATTGAGGTGAGGAAAAAGAGAGGGCGATCGCCATGTCTGGTGTGAGCCGATTGTGGGAATTGGGAACAAATATCGCAGGGATTTGAGGGAAAAGGAAAAGCCAAGAGCAGGTTTGAGTTGTCTCATGGGTTGGCGCCGCAGTGGCCGCCAACCAAGCAATTCAAGCCATCCGCAGGCGCCACACCCCAGAAAACTGCAACTCGTCACTCCCCCGTTGACGCGTCCGTGGCTAACCCCGCGGACGCGTTTTTTTTTGTTTACTAGACTCTCACCTCCGCAACCCATCAAGAAATTCCACACATGCCACAACTCACCATTAACGGCAAGACATGCTCCTTTGAAAAGGGCGAAACCATTTTGCAGGCCGCGCTTCGTCACGACGAGGAGATTCCGCATTACTGCTACCACCCCGGACTTTCCATCGTGGCCAACTGCCGTATTTGTCTGGCGGAAGTGTGGAGTCCAGATCCAAAGACCGGCGCGTTGCGCGCGGGTAACAAATTATTTCCAACGTGCCAGACGCCTGCGGTTGAAGGCCAAGTGGTGTACACCGATTCGCCCAAAGCGGTTGGCAATCAAAAAGCCGTCATGGAATTTCTGCTCATCAATCATCCGGTGGATTGCCCCGTGTGCGATCAAGCGGGTGAGTGTCATTTGCAGGATTACAGTTATCAATATGGTCGTGGCGAGAGCCGCTTCAAGGAAGCCAAGAACAAGCGTCCTAAGAAAGATGTCGGCCCGCATGTTCTGTTGTACAGCGATCGTTGCATCATGTGCACGCGTTGCGTTCGCTTCACGCGCGAGGTCACTGGCACTGGCGAGTTGATGGTGGATGGCCGCGGCAGCATTGAGGAGATTGATATTTTCCCAGGCATCGCCCTGGACAATGAACTCAGCGGCAATGTGGTTGATATTTGCCCCGTTGGCGCGCTGCTTGACAAAGATTTTCTCTTTCAACAACGCGTTTGGTTTTTGAAGAAAACCCCGAGTATTGATGGCATTACCGCAAGCGGCGACAACATCAGCGTGGAGCACAATGAAGGCGTGATTTATCGCGTGAAGCCGCGCGACAACGCGGACGTCAACAAATGGTGGATCACCGACGAGGTTCGTTACGGTTGGAAGTTTGTGCACAGCGAGAACCGTTTGAAGTTGCCCGCGATCAAGGGACGCGATGCGTTTGTGGCCGATGACGCGGCCGCCGCATGGAGCGACGCGTTGAGCGCCACCATGAACACGCTCGAAGGCGCCGTCAAGAATGGTGGCCGCCTTGGTGTGATGGTGAGTCCAATGTTGACCTGCGAAGACGCGTTCTTGTTGGCCTCCACAATTCTTTCCATTGATGCCCAAGCGGAACTTGCCGTTGGTCCAATTCCTGTTTTGGGTCAAGACAAAACATTCCCGGGTGGCTTCACCATGTACGCGGAGAAGGCGCCCAACGCGCGCGGAGTTCGCCGCGTGCTGGAGGCTCTTGCCAAAGGTCGCAAGGTTCACGACGCCGCCAGTTTTGAAAACGCCGCAAAGTCCAAAGCGATCTCCGCCGCGGTGGTCACCGGAAATTATCCAAGCGATTGGGTGATGCCGTCGTTGCACAGCGCGCTAAGCAACGTGAAGTTGATCGTGATTGACACTTTGCCAAGCACCTTGCTTGATATCGCGGAGGTTGTGTTGCCTGGCGCCACATGGACTGAAAAATCCGGCACATTTGAGAACGCCAAAAATCGCCTGCAAAGCTTTGAACGAGCCATTTCCACGGTTGATTTTGCCAAGGGCGAAAGTCAAATCGCGCTGGACCTGCAGGCCGCGCGCGCCGGCGTGAAGGCCAAGGGTTTTGACGCCGCAAACACGCGCGCCGATATGGCGCGGGTCGCGGGCTTGGAGCGATTCACAACGGATCTTCATGCGCCGCCAACACCTGCCAAGGTAGCGGGCGACATGGTGTTGATTGAAATCTAAGTTGTTCCCCGTGTTGTCAAGCGGATCCAACGCGCGTGGTTGAGCGACATCCAATTCGCGAAGTGTGGGCGCAGGCGTGGCCAAGCGTTCTGACCATGGTCAGTTACACATCCATGCAATTTGTTGGCGCATTGATGGTGGCGCAAGTTGGTCCCGTTGAAATCGCGGCGCAGGGCAGTGGCGGCATCTGGAGTTTTGTTCCGCTGGCGTTTCTGTTTGGCGTTTTGGTGATGGTGAACACCTTCACCGCGCAGAACCTTGGCGCTGGTCGCCGCAATGAAACCGCGCGCTTTGCTTGGACAGGATTGTGGTTCTCGCTCGCCGTGTGGATTGTGGTCATGTTGCCGTGGGCATTTTTCTTGCCGTACTTTTTCAAACAACTTGGCCACTCCGAATTGTTGTGCGCGCAGGAAACCAAATACGCTGTCACGCTTGTTCTTGGATCGCTCATTGCATTGGCTGGAAAATGCATGAGCAATTTCTTCTTTGGTTTGCAGCGCCCGCGCGTCATCGCGCTTGCGGCGATTGTCGGCAACATTGTCAATTTGTTTTTAAGTTACGCCTTGATTTTCGGGCAAAATGGGCTTCCTTCCATGGGATTGCCCGGCATTCCGGGCTTGCCCGCGTTGGGAATTTTAGGCGCGGCGATTGCCACATTGTGCGGCACGTGCGCGGAGTTGTCGCTTCCACTCTCGATTTTTTTCTCCGCGCAATTCGCCAAGGACCACGGCGTGTGGGAATCATGGCGACCATCATTGGTCGATCTCAAAAAATTGGTGCGCGTGGGTTGGCCAGTCTCCATCCAGTTTGGAAATGAAATTGTGTGTTGGGCGATTTTTATGACGCTGCTTGTGGGCCGCTTCGGCGAGATCCATTTGTCTGCGGGCTGGGCCACATTGCGTTATATGAATCTTTCATTCATGCCCGCCGTTGGTTTTAGCGTTGCGGCAACCGCGCTGGTTGGAAAATATATTGGAGCGGGACGTCCCGATCTTGCGGCCAACCGCGCGCATTGGGGAGTGTTGATGGCCGCCATGTATATGACGGTGTGCGGCGTGGTCATGGCCATATTTCGTGAGCCGCTCATCTCGCTCTTCGCCACCAGTTCAAACGCGCAAGACGCTGAGAAAATTCTTCGCATCGGTTCGCACTTCATGATTTGCGCCGCCGTGTTTCAAACATTCGATGCCGTTGGAATTGTGTACACAGGCGCTCTTCGCGGCGCCGGGGACACCGTGGTGCCAGGTCTGTACACCATCGCCTTCAGTTGGATTTTTATTGTGCTGGGCGGTTGGATTTTTGCCGTTGAATGGCCCGGCTTGGAAAGCCTGGGGCCTTGGATTGCCTCGGCTTTTTACATCATTGTGCTTGGGGCATTTATGGCCAAGCGCTTTGAAGGTGGGCGCTGGAAGCAAATTCGCCTCTTGGAAACAAACCCCATTCATGGTTAGACTGTCCGACCACCTTTTCACAACGACTTTTACAACTGGAGATGTATGTCAAACACAGGCCTTGATACCGTTCTCACCGTCACCACTGATCCCGCCGCTTCTCAAGTTTTTATGAAGCAAGCCAAGGCGTTCGAAGCCGACGCCAAATTCTTCGAGGCGCTTGAGGCCTACAAGAATGCCGCCAAGGCCAATCGCACCGCGACCACGCTGTTCAATGTCGCGCGCATGCAGGACCACTTGGGTTACGACGATGACGCCATGCGCAGTTACGAGGAGTGCACTCGTTTGCCAAATCCTCCAGTGAATGCGTTTCTGAATCTTTCAGTTCTGTTGGAGGACGCGGCGCAATTCACGCGCGCCAGCAAGTTGATCCAAAAGGTGCTTGAGGCCAATCCAAATCACCCACGCGCCAAGTTGTTTATTCGCGACGTGCAAGCCAGCAAGAACATGTTGTACGACGAAGAACTCGCCCGCTTGAAGGGCCGCGAAGAAGCCATGTTTGAATTGCCAGTGGCTGAGTTTGAACTTTCCATCCGCGCGCGCAATTGTTTGAAGAAGATGAACATTCGCACGCTTGGCGATTTGCTTCGCATTAGTGAATCTGAATTGCTTTCGTACAAGAATTTTGGCGAGACCAGTTTGGTGGAGATCAAGCAAATGTTGACCGCGCGCGGTTTGCGCTTGGGTCAACAACTTGATCGTGGCCACTATGACAAGGTGCGCGGCGAAGTGCTTGAGAAGATGAAGGGCACCGTGGCCGACGGCGTGTTGGGCATGACGGTTGGAACGCTCAATTTGGGCATTCGCAGCCGAAAAGCCTTGCAATTGCTGGGTATTCAAACCGTGGGCGATCTTGCCGCACGAACTGAAGCCGAGTTGATGGGCGTGAAGAATTTTGGCGCCACAAGTCTGGTGGAAATTCATGAGCGTCTTGCTGAGCACGGTCTTGCCTTGCGAACGCTTGAGTGAGGTCAAGCCGCTTGAGGCGGCGAAGGAGCCTCAATGGCGGTGAACTCTGGATGGCAACCACCAACGAACGCCGGCAAATTTTTTGCCACGCTGGCGGCGCTTGTGATTGTTTCTTGGGGATATATGACCATTCCAAGTGGTTGTGAATCGACAAGTCCAACGCGATCACGAACTGCGCTGCCTGGAAGTCCGCTGGAAAAAAAATCGGATGGGTCATCCGTTGTCGCAGCAGGCACGGCGGCTACGACCGCGGACAATGTTGAAAAGCCAAAGACTCCGCCGCCGCAGGAACGCCCGTTTCCGCCAACTGCTCAGCCTGACATTCGCGTGCGCGTGGCGGCGGTGCGTGGCGAGCCTGTGCAACTCACGCATCCAACGGGTTGGTTGTGGCTCAAAGGAGAGAGCGCGCAGGCGGGTCGAACATTTCGCGCGCCCATTGCCGTGTATCCCGTGGATGATGGTTGGCGAATTGTGGAGGCCAACGGCACAACGCAAGCCAGCAACTTTCGATTGAAGGAATCTGGCGCGTTGCAAGTTGAGGCGCCCAAAAATTCGCGCGGTGACATTCAATTTGGCGGCAGCGCGTATTTGGGCACGGCCAAAATTGTGCGGCGCGCTGATATTGACGCAAACGCCTCGGATTTGGTGTTTATTGTGCCTCTTGAAGAATATTTGCCTGGCGTGTTGGCCAAGGAGTTGTTCAAAGGTTGGCAGGTCAACACCTATCAAGCGCAGGCCATTGCCGCTCGCAGTTACGCCGCGTGTGAAATGGAGTGGTGGAGAAAACGCCGCCACTATGACGTTGTCGCGGGTCAAGCCAGTCAAGCGTGGGTGGGCGCAACCAGCGACGCAAAAAGTTTGGACGCGGTGGCCAGCACTCGCGGTCAATATCTTGTGTTTGATGGACGCGTGGTGCCCGCGTACTACTCCAGTAGTTGCGGTGGGTTGCCTGCGTCGGCGGTTGATTCCATTCGCGATGGAACATGGACGCAGATTGCTCCGTTGAATGTGACCGAGAAGGGCCGCCGTACGCAATGTTGTGAGAAGTCGCCCGCCGCGAAGTGGCAGGCATCATTTTCAATTGCAGAAATAGTGGATCGCATGAACGAGTGGTCCAAACAAGCTGGTCGCAAAGATTTGGGTCCAATGAATGGCATCAAAAGTTTTGTTGTGGGCGATCGAAATTCAGTTGGACGTTCAATGACATTTTTCATCACCGATCGAAATGGAAAGCGGTTCACTTGGGACACCGGTGACTTTCGCGCGGCCATGAATGCTGGCGCCGAGAGTTCGCGTGACTCTTTAAAATCATCCGCGCTTGAGCCACGCATGGACAATGGGCGTTTGATTTTGGATGGCCGCGGCTACGGCCACGGCGCTGGAATGTGCCAATATGGCGCGGAATTCATGGCAAAATCGGGTAAGTCGGCGCGCTCTATTTTGGAGCGCTATTACCCTGGCGCAACCATTGTCACCATGCCGGAAAGTTCCAGCAGCAGCGCAACCAGCGCGGCGTTGGTGAGTTCGCCCAAACCATAAACGCACCCCAAGGATTCAACCGTGTTCACAGGACTTGTTCAAAATATGGTGGCGGTGCAATCATTGGAGACCCGCGACCATGGAAAAAGATTGGTGCTGAGCGCCGATGAGTGGCCAGTGAATCCAATCATTGGCGAAAGTATCTGCGTGAATGGATGTTGCTTGACGGTGGTGGATATTGCCCATGGAGAACTTTCATTTGATGTGGTGGCGCAAACGTTGCAACACACCACCATTGGTGAAATGCGCATTGGCGACATGGTGAATGTGGAAAGAGCCATGCGCGCGGATTCTTTGGTGGGTGGACATTTTGTTCAAGGTCATGTGGACACCACCGCCAAGATTCTTGAAGTGGATCGCGCCAATGGACAATGGCGTACGCGTATCGAGTCGCCGGTGGATATTGATCATCTTTTGCATGAGCGTGGCAGCGTGGCCGTGGATGGCGTGAGCTTGACCATTGCCACCAAATCCATAGGCTGGTTTGAAGTCGCGCTCATACCAGAGACGCTGGCAAGGACCACGTTGGCGCTACGACTACAAGGCGCGCGCGTGAATGTGGAAGCGGATTCCATGGCCAAAGCGGTCGCCGCAGAAGTTGCGCGGCAAATGCAAAGGCTGGGAATATCGGCTGATTCAATGCAGAAAAAGCTGTGATTTCACAAATCTTGCCACGATTATTTTAGGAGTGTTGGCGCTGCTAGGACACTTTGAACGCGATCATGGTCAAGTCATCGGCGGGCGCGTTCGCATTCTGTGTGACAAGCAGTTGTTGATCAAGCCGGCGTTCTATGTGTTCAATCATGGTCGCGGGTTCAGTGATGGACAGAAGCGCGCGAAACTCTTGCATATAGTGTGGTGGAATTTCATGTGGCGAACTTTGTAGTTCTGGTGGATCTGGAAATGCGAACTCGAATCCATCTGAATACAGAAGTACGCGGTCGCCAGCATGCAGTTGAATTTCTTGCTCGGACCATTCAACGCCATCGAAAATCCCAATCAGGCCGCCAGCGGAGTGGACCATTTCCATGGATTCTGTTCCACGCATGATGATGGCGGCGGGGTGTCCCGCGATGGACAGGCGCATGATGCGCGAGCGCAAATCAATGATGCCGTAGATGGCCGTGGCAAAGCGCGTGGTGTTGCCTTGTCGCGCCAAGAGTTCACGATTCACGCAAGCCAAGGCTTCGCTAGGTTGAATAATTCGATATGTATTTCCAGTGATTTCTTTGGTTGGAAGACCACGGGCAATGACCATGGTCAGCAATGCGGCGGGCACACCATGACCAACCGCGTCGGCGATGAACAAGCCCACATGATGCTCATCCAAGCGGCGCACATCATAAATGTCACCGCTGACATAGTTCATGGGGCGCCACAGGGCGGCCACCGCGCCACCAGAAAATGTGGGCAGTTGCTTTGGCAGAAACTCTCGTTGCACTTGTCCGGCTAAATGCAATTCATCTTGCATGCGCGTGACTTGACCGAGCAACTGATCCGTTTTTTTCTCCGCGCCATGCGTCGCTTTTCGAAGGGTGTCAATTTCAATTTGCCGTGACAATAATCCGCGCAAGGTCGCGGCAATAATTTCTGGTGACTCGCTCAATGGCAAGGAGTTCCATGAGATGCGCTGCGAGGCGCTGGCCGATTGATCGTCGGTTAAAATTAAAATTGGAATATTGCGCTTCTCAACTCCATCAAGTAAATCGGTGAGCCCAGCTGAATCGTCATGGCGGGTGAAACAAAGAACCACCGCGTGCGGATGCGAGTTCAGCAGAGTGGACGCGTCGCGGATGGAAACGCGCTCAAAACTAGCGCGATGGTTCAGGAGTTCGCCAAGCGAGATTGTGAGCTCTTTGATGCTGGCTCTACTGGAATCCGAAACGACAAAGAGAACCCGAACTGGGATGTGCGCGGCAGGGGCTTCATCTTGAACAAGCATGGCCTGCGAGTCTATCGGCGATTCATTTTGGCTTGTTTCATTTCACATGCGCGCCTCAAGAATGAGTAAAATAAAGACGGCATGAAAAAACTTTCTCAGCGTCAAGTGGATACCCGCCTGGCCAAGCTTCCTCAGTGGAGCCAAAATGGCGATGCGATTCAACGCACCTTTCAATTTGAAAATTTCGTGGGCAGCATGCGATTTTTAAATGGCGTCGCTGACGCGGCGGAACGTGTGCAGCATCATCCAGATATTTTGGTTCGATGGAATAAAGTCACGCTGACGTTGTCCACACATGACGCCGGCGGAATCACCGAGAAGGACATGGCTTTCGCAGCCAACGCCGATCAAATCTCGGGGCTGCCCTCGGTGTAATCACCCAGTGATCTGCGCACCAAGTTTGCGCGGCTTAAGCGGCCCATTTCTTCCTCGGCGGCAAATGGATCCAGTTGCGCCAAATGCGCCGGCTGCACTTGCAACAACAATTGCTCCACGCGCTCAAGACTGAGATTGTGCAGCAGGCCTGTCGCAATTCCAAAGCGCAATGTGGACAGTAATTTTGTCGCCTCCTCCGCGCCAAGCAGGCGCGCAACTTTCAGCGTGGCGCGGGCGCGATAGACCTTGTCCTCGACCAGTGGGCGATTCTTGTCCAGCAACATATGCCGCGCTGTGCGCTCATAATCCACCAACTTTGGAATCACTTCGTCACGGAAATGCTGCAGCAATTCCTCCTCGGACGTTCCCAGCGTGACTTGGTTGCTGACTTGGTAAAAGTTTCCAATCGCGTCGGTGCCTTCGCCGTAATAACCGCGCACCGCAAGGTGCAAATCTTTGGCCGCGCGCTTCACGCGTTCAATTTCGCCGGAGTAACGCAACGCCGGTAAATGCAACATGGCGCCCAGGCGAATTCCGCATCCAACATTGGTGGGACACGCGGTGAGGTAGCCCCAACGTTGATGAAACGCGAAGTCGACGGTCTCCTCAAGCGCTTGATCAAAAGAGCGCGCCAGTGCGAACGCCTCGTCCAAGCGGAATCCAGGCAAAATACTTTGAATACGCAGATGATCTTCTTCATTCACCATGACGCCAAGTTCTTCATTGTGACCAAGACCAAGTGCGCGCGGCAACGCGCTTTCCGCGAAATGTTTTGAAACCAAATGGCGCTCGACCAAGAGTTGCCGCTCTTGCAAAGAGGCCTGATTCATATTCACCCACGCCAGACCGTCGGGGAACGCGCCACCCAACGGCGCGCGCGTGACCATTTGCAAAACTTCCTGGCGTTGCGCATCTGAAGCGCGCCCGGTGAATGGAAATCCCGCAAGATTTCGCGCCACGCGAATGCGAACGCTCACCACCACATCGGAGTCATTGTGTGACTTGATTTCGCTTTGTGGATCCATGTTCATTCGGTTGATTCCGTGGGCGGTTTTTTCCCAAAGCCAAGTTGTTGCAATCGTCCTTGCAACGATGCGGCGCGCTCGTATTGTTCCGCGGCAACGGCGGCTTCAATTTCCTTGATCAATTGTCGACGAATGGCGGCGCGATCGGCTTGTCCTTCGATTCGTTTTGGCGTGCGACCCCGATGGCTCACGGCGCCAGATTGCGCGCGTTCAATAATCGCAGCGACTGAAGGCATGAACGCGTCGTAGCACGAGGCGCAACCAAATCGTCCTGTTTGACGGAACTCCGCAAAGGTGAGACCGCATGCGTCACAACGTCGCGCCGCCGCCTTCTGTGCTTTGATTGATTTGCCCGCGGCCGCGAATTGTTGCAAGATTTGCGTCACTGGAACCGTGGGCAAAATATATCCCTTGGCCGCCGCGTGATCGGCGCATAAATGCATCTCCAACTTGTTTCCATTTTGAATGACAACTTCGTGCACCACCGCAGGCTTGTCGCATTGATCGCACTTCATCTCTGGCTCATGATAGGCATGATTTTTAAAAACTTGGGCAAGGCGCCGCGCATGATTTGCAAAGTCTCAACCATTTACAACCGCCTTACGAATGGCGTCGAGCGATTTTAAAAGAGCGGGCACGCTGCTCAGGGGCAACATGGTGCTGGCGTCGCTGAGAGCCTTGGATGGTTCAGGATGGCACTCCAGAAATAGAGCGGAAACGCCCGCTGCAACAGCGGCTTTCGCCAAAAGAGGCGCGCGTTCTGGGCGGCCGCCGGTGCGCTCGCCCTCGCCGCCTGGAAGTTGCGTGCTGTGTGTCGCGTCAAAACAAATCGGCACTTCAAAGTCCATCAAATCGCCAATGCCCATGAAGTCATTGACCAAACGGTTGTAGCCAAAGGTCGTTCCGCGCTCCGTGATCATGGTCATGCGGCATCCGCCTTCTCGAACTTTGGCCAACACATGTCCCATTTCAGCGGGGCTCATGAATTGTCCCTTCTTCACATTCACCGGTTTGCCAGTGCCGGCCGCGGCCAATAGCAAATCGGTTTGTCGACAAAGGAACGCCGGTACTTGCAACATGTCAACGGTCTTTGCCACCAATTCACATTGACTCGCGTCATGAATATCCGTGGTCACTGGCACGCCAAGTGAGTCGCGCAATTTTGCCAAGCGTTCCAATCCAGACTTCATGCCAGGACCGCGCGGACTTTTTACGCTTGATCGATTGGCCTTATCAAAGCTGGCTTTGAAGACAAAACTCAGGCCCAATTCTTGGCATGTGTCGCGCAATGTTTCGCCAATCTGCTTATTGATTGCGTCGGACTCCAAGACGCATGGACCCCCAATGACAAGCAAGCGTTTGTGCGGATGAGCGAAAAACGATTCAAGAACGTCGATTTGCTGTGCCATGACCACAATTTTAGGGTTTTTTAAGAATTTCACCCGACGGAATAAAAACTGTAATAGACCGTATGGAAAGTGCGAACCGAGCGTCTCGGCCGCGTGTGGTGGCAGATCAATGGAGGAGGCAGAAGCATGGAAGCATTTCCTAAAAATCCCGAGGATTTCGGCAGTTTTGTCAAGAAACTTTTTCTTCGGCAGTGGTCCAATCACAAGTTTGAGATCGCTGGACCAATGGATTTGGTCATTGATGGCCGCCATCTTGGCTTGGAAAATCTGTGGCGCATTGCCAAGCAGGATCCCATGCGCGCCGAGGAAATTGTGGAGAGCTACATCGACAAATTAATGGAAGGGGATTCCATCGGCGGTCTGCCCATGCCGTTTTCTCTGGTGCGCAATCGCATCATGCCGCGCATTCAACCTGACAGTATTTTTACGCACTTGGACCGTGAGCAAGTTGCGCACATTCCATTTGTAAATGAAACCGTGATTGTGTTTGTGATCGACATGCCGCATGTCACCGTGAGCGTGACCGTGGAGCAAATGGTGCGATGGGGTGTTCAATTGGATGATTTGGAAACATTGGCGCGGGAAAATTTGGCGCGCTATGCGCCTGAGTTGAAGGTGCGCATTGTTGAAGCCGAGGATGGTGGCAAGGCGGCGATTGTGGCGTTGCAAGATGGCTATGACGCGGCACGCTTGTTGCTTGATTCGCTACATCTGAAACTTGCGCCGCAACTTGGCGGCGACTTTTTTGTGGCCACGCCGGCGCGAGACATGTTTGTGGCCATGACGTGCAATCCGCCCAAGTTTGTTGAGCGCATTTCGCAGCGAATTGGCAGGGATTATCAACGACTTCCGTATCCAATCACCAGTTCGCTTTTTCTGGTGACGCGCGATGGCGTAGCTGGAACCGCGGAGGAAGCCGCCTAAATTTTCGCGCGCCGCTAGCATCGTGGCGTGGTTTTACTCATCGATAATTACGATTCATTCACTTGGAACTTGGTGCACCGCATGCAAGAGGTGCGTCCAGGTTTGCGCGTGGAGGTTGTTCGCAACGACGCGATTGATTGCGCGCGCGCTGAGGCCATGAAGCCCACGCATCTTGTGATTTCACCTGGGCCATGCACTCCCAAAGAAGCAGGCGTGAGCGCGGAGTTGATTCAATATTTTCGTGGGCGCATTCCAATTCTTGGCGTATGTCTTGGTCATCAGACCATCGGTGATTGCCACGGCATGACCGTTCGCCGAGCCGACAAACCAATGCATGGAAAGACCAGCCTGATTCATCACGATGGGCGAGGAATTTTTCTGGGATTGCCCCAGCCATTTCAGGCCACGCGCTATCACTCTTTGGTGATTGATCCGGAGACGCTGTCGAAGGAATTTGAGGTCAGCGCCAAAACCGATGATGGAATCATCATGGGGATTCGCTTGAAAACCAAGGAAAACCAAGCTCCGCTTGAAGGAGTGCAATTTCATCCAGAAAGTTTTTTAACCCCCGATGGACCCAAGTTGTTGTCGAATTTTTTAGCCATGTCAACGGCGGGGCGCTAAACTATTTCAATGCAAAGCACAGCAAGCGACATCACCCGCGCCGTTCTTCAACACATGGATGGCGACAAAATCATCCTGGCTATTCCCGCCACGGATTATCAAATCCACTTGGTGTGCAATGGACAGACCGCGGTTCATATTGGCAAGCGAATTCAGGGCGTGATTCATGTGAAGGCGTTGCGTATGCATAAGGCAAGCGCTGGCGGATCATTCATTGAACCAATTTATGGACATCCGCGAGTTGTGCAGGGACGCGTGGTTGCCATTGATTTGGCGCAAAATAAATTGCTGTGCGAAGTCGTTGTTCCAATGTGGGTTGAACCATTCGATGGCCAAAGCGCTGCGGATTTCAACGTGGGCGACATGGTGAATTTCTACGCGCAATCAGGCGCCACATTCGCGCCAGTTGCGTAAGCGCGTAGCGTTTCACGCGCGCATTGCTTATGAGATCAATTCCGTTTGCATGCGGTCTTGGCACGTAAAACATGCCACAACTTTACGTGAGCATGAATTGATTTCGCTATTACGGAGCCATTAAAACGCGTTTGCGCGTGCCATCGCTGGAATAACTCGCAACTTCACCGTTGGGTTCCGCCACGGCGCGCACGGTTTGTTGGCCGCTGTTATTGCGCAAACTGAATAAACCACCATCCGCATCGGATGCTGCTCCCGTGACAACTACGGCTTTGCCTTTCATATTGAATAAATTCAAAAGTCCGCCAGTGGGACCGCCGCCAAGCGCAGCGACACGTGTGGCGCCAGCATAAATTTGCACCGTTCCACTTTCTTCTTTGCCTTGATCCATAATCGCCGCGAATTGTCCAGTGGCGGTACGAACAGCCACGCGACCGCCTTGATTTTCTTGAACCTCAAATGAGACCGCGGGCTTTCCATCGTGATTTCGAATTTCGCTAAAGCCACCGCGCGCGGCTGTATTTCCAAACACACAACCTCCAGCGCCGTTGGTTTCATGCACAAAGAGTTCGCCGCCGCCATCCGACATTCCGCCCTCGATCATGGTTGCGCCATCGCTTCCCGCGATGCGGAACATGCCCGCTTGTTTGGCGTCGGAACCGAAATACGCGATTTCTTTTTCAGCATCGCCGACCACGCTAAAGGCCGCGCCCTTGTCGCTCATGCCAAATCGAAGCGCTTGCTTGCCGTTGGCGTGATTGATGATTCCCTCGGATCGCGCGGCATTCACGCTGAATTGCATGGATGTTTCCTCGCTACCGCTGCGCGTCAGCACAAAGTCAGAACCATCTTTTGTGGCTTCTAAGTACGCGGCAATTTGTCCGTCTCCGCGAGTCACTTCAACACGGCCGCCAGTGCTGTTGGCAAAAAGTCCAGCCACGGGCTTGCCGGCTGAATTCCACAGCGCCAGGTCTCCGCCAGATTCGCTGGAAGAAAGTCGCGCGATGTTTGCGCCGCCCTTGGCCCACACATCCAGTTGACCGCCAGTTGGCGTGCTTGAAAGCAAGCAGGAAATTTTTCCTTCAGCGTCTAAAATTTCCAGACGACTTGCTTGAATCACGTCGAGTACGGGAGCGCGCGTGAAGCCAACAAGCGCGGCGGCGCCAAGAACCACGGCGCACGATAAGCCAATTCGACGTTCACGGCGGCTTTGATTTTTGATCAGTTGAAGTTGTTGTTCAAGTTGTTCAAGACGGGTTTCGACTGTGGTCATAGAGGCTCCTAAAGGTTGTCGTTAGCATACGGCGGGCATGCATCGCAGTGTGCGAAGTCATGATTCAATGATTGAACTTCAAGCTGATTGTGGCACAATGAAAAAAACAAATTCTAGAAAAAGTGCGCAAGCCAAGGCTCCGCGCGAAGTGGGAATTGGTCTTGTTGGAGCGGGATTCATGGGGCGAATACATGCCAATGCGTGGCGACAGGCTCCACTTTTTTTTAATCTGAAGAGCCCGCCAACGTTGACCTCGGTGGCGAGCGGGCATGCCAAGGAATCCAATGAATTTGCTGCAAAATGGGGCGTTTCGAAGGCGTCCCCAACTTGGGAGCGCTTGATCAAGGACCCCAAAGTTGCCTTGGTTGATGTTTGTGTTCCAAATTATTTGCACGCGGCGGTTTCCATTGAAGCCCTGAAGGCGGGCAAGCATGTCGCTTGTGAAAAACCTCTTGCCAACACAATCACGGAGGCACGCGACATGGCGTTGGCCGCGCTTGGCGCCAAGAAAGGCGTGCGGACATTTGTCTGGTTCAACTATCGCAGATGTCCCGCGGTCTCGCTTATGCGCGAGCTCATTCAGCAAGGACGCTTGGGTCGTATTCGTCATATTCGCGCGCAGTATTTGCAAGATTGGGGGCGGGCCAGCACGCCGCATTCATGGCGCTTTGATGGCGCGCTTGCGGGCAGCGGCGCCCACGGTGATTTGAACGCTCACATTGTGGACATGGCCAGATTTGTCACGGGCGATGAAATTGAGCAAGTGTGCGGCGCCATGGAGGCGCAATTTATTCAAGAGCGTGCGGCGGTGACGGCGAGTTCGAAAAATTTAGGATTGGGCGCGCAAAAAAGTAAACGCGGCGCTAAACAACAAGCAAGCACGGTGGATGATGCGTTCTTGTTTCTTGCGCGCATGCACAATGGCGCGGTCGCCAGTTTTGAGGCCAGTCGCATGGCGACAGGAAATAAAAACGCGAATCGCATGGAGGTGAATGGTGAATTTGGCAGCGTGAAATTTGATTTTGAGCGCATGAATGAATTGCAATGGTGGGATGACACATTGCCCGCGCGCGAGCAGGGTTGGAGCCGCATTTTGTGCACCGATCCAACGCATCCATATGCCGGGCACTTTTGGCCACCAGGACATGTGCTTGGGTATGAGCATGGATTCATCAGCATGGCTGCGGATATATGCGCGGTGTTAGCGGGGGGTGAACCGGAGCAGCCACTAGCCGATTTTGTGGACGCGTATAGAACGCAACAAGTGCTCGAGGCCGCAATCATCAGCGCACGCGAGCAATGCTGGATACGAACCGACACAATCTAGAAAGTTGGAGCGAGTAGCGGCGGTCGGTATACTTTTTTATTCGTATGAATTCACAAACAGCATCAAAGCCAGCCGTACTCACTGATTCTGTAGACATGCAAGCTTTGCGTGACTGTGCCCAAGCCGCCAACCGCGCTCTTCGTTCGCTGCAGAAATCAGATGGACATTGGTGCGCGGAACTTGAAGGCGATTCCATTTTGCAAAGTGAATATTTGCTGATGAAATGGATTTTGTCGCAAGAGGACGCGCCAATGGTGGACGGCCGCCCTGCGGACACATTGCTGAAAATGGTCCGCCAACTTCGCGCGCAACAACGTGACAACGGCGGTTGGGGACAATATCCGGGTTCTGATATTGATCTCAGCGCAACGGTCAAAGGCTATTTTTGCCTGAAATTATTTGGAGATTCACCAGACGCGCCGCACATGAAAAAAGCCCGCGATGTGGTCCGCGCTTTGGGTGGCGCTGAATGTTGCAATAGCTTTTCCAATTTTTATCTGGCGTGCCTGGGGCAGATTTCGTGGAATGCGGTTCCTGCGATTCCGCCGGAAATGGTGTGGGCTCCGAAGTGGTTTTATTTTCACCTCAGCAAAATGAGCGCGTGGAGTCGCACCATGCTGTTGCCACTTGCAATTGTGGCCACGTTGCGGCCAACACGCAAACTTCGCGCCGACCAAGGCATTGACGAACTTTTTGTGGATGAAGGCGCGCGGCATCGATTAAAAATGCGCCAAGATGTGCCGCTGGGTTGGCGGGTATTTTTTCACGCCACTGATCGCGCCATGAAATTGGCGCACGCAGTGTTTGGAACCAACTGGCGCAAGCGCGCTATTTCCGCGGCGTTTCGTTGGAGCGCTATTCGCTGTGGGCAAGATTTGCCTGCACCGACAAGCGGTCTTGGCGCAATCTTTCCACCAATGGTGTATATCCAAATTGTCTTTCACGCGTTGGGCGTTCGTCGCGGCGACGCCATGGTGATTCGCGCGGAAAAAGAACTGGACGAATTTTTTATTGAGCAGGACGATTGCATTCGAATTCAACCTTGCTTTAGTCCGGTGTGGGACACGGGCATTGCGTTGTACGCCCTCGCTGATTGCGGCTTCGCCGTGTCCGATTCGGCCGCTGAGAACGCGGGCGATTGGTTGCGCGCCAAAGAGTGCAGATTTAGCGGAGATTGGGCTGAAAATACAAAGCCAGCCACTGCGCCAGCGGGATGGTTTTTTGAGTATGCCAACGCGTGGTATCCAGATGTGGATGACACCGCGATGGTGGCCATGTCTCTGAAGCGCATTGGTGGCCCAGCGAATGAATCGGCGGCCATGCGCGGTGTGCAATGGATGTTGGCCATGCAAAATGATGATGGAGGTTGGGCGGCATTTGATCGCACGCAAGACAGAAAAATTTATGAGTACGTTCCGTTCGCCGATCACAACGCCATTCAAGATCCAAGTTGTCCTGACATCACGGGGCGCGTGCTTGAATGTTTCAGTTGGCATGGAATTCAAATTGACAATCCAGCTGTGCGAAGCGCGGTGGAGTACATCAAGTCAAAGCAAGAACCTGAAGGATGTTTCTTTGGTCGTTGGGGCGTGAATTATATTTATGGAACATGGCAAGCGGTGATTGGTCCAATTCGCTGCGGCGTGTCGCGCGATGAACCGTGGATTGCCAAGGCAGGTGCGTGGATCAAGTCGGTGCAAAAGCCCGATGGAAGTTTTGGTGAAAGCGCAAATAGTTATCTTGATCCCTCATTGAAAGGTCACGGTGTAAGTACCGCGAGTCAAACGGCGTGGGCCGCCATGATTTTGCAGGAAGTCTATGGCGCTGATGACGCTGATTTGGCGCGCGCGTTGGCTTGGTTGGCGCAAACGCAATTAAGCGAAAAAGACGCGCAAAACCACCTCAAAAACCCTGATGGAGACCCTGCCGGATCATGGTGCGAAACAGAATTCACGGGCACTGGATTTCCGAAAGTATTTTATTTGCGCTATCACTTGTATCGACTTTATTTTCCACTGATGGCCCTTGGTAGGTATTTGCAAGCTCACGGTGTGGGCTTGGCCAAGCCGAATGCCAACGCTGAGTTGCTTGGTGAGTGATTTGAAATTGAGTCAGTGAAACGGGTGCGGCGCGCAAAAAGAAAAGTTCCCCCACGCAAGTTCACTTGCATGCAAACATAAGCGTGTCGCAACGCGCTTCGCCTCTTCTGGCGCGTACAAATCATCACCAAGAATTGGTTGGCCAAGCGTGAGCAAATGAACCCGCAATTGATGGCTACGGCCAGTCAAAGGTTCCAGGCGAAATCGTGTGCAGGGACATGGAGAGTTTGATGTCGCAACGGAAGTGGGAACGTGACTAAGCAGTGCTTCAACTTGCCAACGCGTCACGCTGGCTTTGCCTAGCTCATGGCAGACAATTTGACGCGCGCTGCCCAGGGCCTCTTTGCGTAGCGGCGCATTGATTTCACCAGTTTCAGAGGTTGCATGTCCAAACGCGATGGCGTGATAGGCCTTAGTCACACGCCGCGCCTCGAACAACATGCTCAGCTCGCGATGACTTTGCGCGTTGAGCGCCATGACAATCAGGCCACTGGTGTGTTGATCCAATCGATGCACATTGCGCGCGCCAGGAAAAACAGCGGCAACGCGCGTGGCCAAACAATCCGCATTGTGCGCGCCAATGCCTGGAACCGAAAGCAGACCCGATGCTTTTTCAACCACGACAAAATCATGTTGAGCATGGACCACTCGAAAACCATCCGTAGAAATGCTGGGTTGATTCATAATGATCCAACATGGGCGCGGTGAACATGGCGGCAAGCGGCGCGCGAAATTTGCGCAGAAATGCGAAGTGGCAAGGCGTACACTGAAAGAGTATGGCAATGTTCCTGGTCATCATGTGCGCCTTGGCTCAAACTTCTTCTGCGGGCGATCCCAAGGGTGCAACCACGGCGCCGGTCGCTGAAACTTCCAAGGCGCAGGCCGCAAATCACAAGAAAGAAGCAGCCGATTGGCGCAAGTTCGAGGGTTTGTTGTCGCATCAAATGCAACTCACTTTGTCGGAGCGATTTGTGAAAGCGGGCGAGGCCTATTTCAACGCGGACGCAACGCAAATTGTTTTTCAAGCCATAGAACATGACGCGCAGGGCAATCCTGAAAGCGAGTATTACAGCATGTATGTGGCGCAATTGCGCGATGAGGGCAAGGGGCAATCGTTCGGTCCGGATCAACGACGCTATCGCTTGAAACATATTCGCCGCGTCAGTCCAATTGGGAGCGCCAATACATGTGGTTGGTTTCATCCCACCGATCCCAACAAGTTGATTTTTGCCAGCACCATCTCTGCGCCGGCAAAGCAAGAGACGCCGGGCTATCAACGCGGCACACGAAATTACCGCTGGAGTTTTCCGCCTGAGATGCGCGTGGTGGAATTGGATTTAAGCGCCAAAGATGTCACCGCTGAAAGTTTGAAAACGCTTGTGGGTGATGGCAAGGCGTACACCGCCGAGTGTTCAACTAGTCCAGATGGTCGCACGCTGCTTTATACAAGTCTGGAGAGTGGCGATGGTGATCTCTACGCCATGGATTTTGCCACCAAAAAGATAACGCGACTGACCGCGTTAACTGGTTATGACGGCGGCGCTTTTTTTAGTCCAGATGGAAAGAAAATTGTTTGGCGAGCCGACAGAAATGCCGACAATTTGCTTCAAATTTTCATTGCGGATGTGGTGTTTGATTCCGCGGGGGCGGTGGTTGGAATTGGCGAACCATTGGCCGTGACCAATGATGGCGCCGTGAATTGGGCTCCGTATTTTTCTCCCGATGGCAAGGTGATTGTGTACGCGTCCAGCCGCGTGGGCCATGATAATTATGAACTGCTCGCCGTTCCAGTTCCAACTGATCGCGCTGCGCCACTTGCTCAACCACGCCGGGTTACGAATGCGGCGGGCGCTGATCTTTTGCCCGCCATCAGTCCTGCTGGAACATTATTGATGTGGACAAGTCAGCGGGGCACGGATCATTCAAGTCAACTGTGGTTGGCAAACATGTCGCAGAATGATTTATTGTCTGGCGACATTGTTCCGCCTGTGAGCGAATCCGCTTCGACGCCGGTACCAACCACAACTTTAAAAACAATTGCAGTCCCGACAACCTCCAGCACGCAACCCAAATGAATTCCTATCACGAACGAGAAATGTTGATTCCATTTCGATCGGCGTTGTTGCCGCAAATCTTCACCGATGTTGTGATCGTTGGCACGGGCGTTGCGGGCTTGCGCGCCGCCATTGAAGCCTCGCATCAGAATGATGTGATTGTGTTGGCCAAGGAGTCCATCGATCTTTCAAACACGTCGTGGGCGCAAGGCGGAATTGCCGCCGTGATGAATGCAAAAGACAGCATAAACGCCCACATTCAAGACACCTTGGAAGCGGGCGCGGGTTTGTGCGAAACCAGCGCGGTGCGGGCGTTGGTTGAGGAAGGTCCGCAGGAAATTGCGCAACTTTTGAAATGGGGAATGCGCGTGGACCGAGATGAAAGCGGTCAGCCCGCTCTTGGTCTTGAAGGCGGTCATCATTGTCATCGAATTATTCATAGCGATGGTGACGCCACTGGCGTTGAGTTGGCGCGCTGTCTGGTGGAGAAAGTTCGCCAGCAACCACGCGTTCGCGTTTTTGATCGATGTTTTGCAATCGACATTTTAGTGGATCAACGCAAAGGCCAACGGCGCGCCGCGGGTGTGTTGACATGGCATCCGCGACATGGCTTGCAAATAATTTGGGCCAAGGCCACGGTATTGGCCAGCGGGGGCTGCGGACAAATTTTCCGCGAGACTAGCAATCCAAAAGTCGCCACCGGTGATGGTGTGTCCATGGCGTGGCGTGCCGGCGCAACCGTGACTGACTTGGAGTTCACGCAATTCCATCCAACAACGTTGTATGTCGCTGGTGCGCCGCGGCACTTGATTAGCGAGGCCGTGCGCGGCGAAGGAGCGAAGTTGGTGGATCGAGATGGGGTTTCGATCATGCGTGATTTGCATGAGCTGGCGGATCTGGCACCGCGCGATGTGGTCAGTCGCGCCATCGTGAAACATTTGGCAAAGAGCGGTGAATCCCATGTGTGGTTGGACGCGCGGTGCATGGGGTCCACTGGTTTTTCCAAGCGTTTTCCAGGGCTTTCCCGCATGTTGGAGGGGTTTGGTCTCGACGGCGGACGCAATCTTATTCCTGTTCATCCAGCCGCGCATTATTCCATTGGCGGTGTTGAAACTGATCTATACGGACGCACCAATGTGCCCGCGTTGTATGCCTGTGGCGAGTGCGCGGCGACAGGCGTACATGGAGCCAATCGATTAGCGAGCAATAGTTTGTTGGAGGGACTTGTCTTTGGTCGGCGCGTTGCGCAAGCGATTGATCTAGACGCTCTTGCTGCCGCCATGCCCGTTCCGTTGACGCATGAAGTGGAGCGACCAGAGCGTGGCGAGTTGGACTTGGCCGATGTGCGCAGCAGTTTGCGCAGCGCCATGTGGCGCAATGTTGGCATTGAACGCAGTTCCACCAAATTAAGCGACATGCTTGAGATGTTCGCCTTTTGGGGGCGCTACGCATTTGACTCTGTGTTTGATGAGCCCATGGGTTGGGAAACGCAAAACATGTTGACCAGCGCGCGATTGATGGTGCTTGCCGCGCTGGCTCGCAACGAAAGCCGTGGCACACACACCCGACTTGATCGCCCCACGACGGATGTCGAACTTGAGGGGCATTTCACATGGAATATCAAGCGCGAAGAGTGTGAATGGAAGGCGCGTGGTGCATTGGCGGCCGCGCATATGAACAGGGCATAAATATGAAAATTGCCTTGTTTTCATTGAGTTTTATGAGCATCTGCGGAGTTGCTTTATTTCAAAATGGATGCGCCACCGAACGCACCGAGTACCACTATCGCTCGCAATCCGAAGCGGACTCGATTGGTCGACCCGTTGATGAAACATTTGTGAAAGCCGATGGAACCAAGGTGGTCTATTCATCAAAGCGTCCTGAAATAGTGAAAGACCCCAACTCAACTGATAGCGCAGCGACGACCGCTGTTGATCCAAATCAACCCATGATTGATTTGCGCGAGAAAAAAGCCAGCGGCGACATTGTCTTGCGCGCCATTTTTCCTGAGCAGGTGGTGGACCATGTCACCGAGTGCGTGCGCAACGAGGAGTACGATTTAATTTGGAATCAACTTCTCTCCGCGGGCGCCAAAAGTGATCTTGAAGGTCGTGGGGGCCTGAAATATTTCACGACATTCTTCACCACCAATCGCAAGGAAGTGATGGCGACGTTGAATTGCATGAAGATCAATTTTAAAAATGGACATGTCATTATTCGAAAAAGCGATGACACGCACATGATGGCGCAGCTTGATTCCACATTGCGAAAAAATTACAAATTTACGACCATGGAATTTGAATCCACGCCGACAGGCATGAAACTGGTCAGCATTCGCTAAAAGAAAAACCGCGCTTCGTTTGAAGGAAGCGCGGTTTGAAATGCCTAGAAATACAGTGATTTACGCCGCGGTTGGCGTGGCTGGCGGCGGAACTTCCGCTGGCTTTTGCGCCCTGAACGCCAAGTGCTCCTTCTCGCCCTCGCGGGTGACAAAGATCACATCGCCTGCGGCGAACTCGCCACTGAGCAGATTTTCCGCGAGCGGATCTTCCACAAATTGCGACAGCGAGCGACGCAATGGACGCGCGCCGAAGTCTGGGTTGTAGCCCTTGTCAATCAAGAAGTCCTTGGCCTTCTGATCGATCTCCAGAGCCATGCCCTTTTCAGTGAGTCGCTTGCGCAACTTGCTCAACTCGAACTCAATGATTTGGTTCAAGTCGTCCTTGATAAGCGGACGGAACACAATCATGTCGTCCAAACGATTCACGAACTCAGGACGGAAGAAACGCTCGACTTCGCTGGTGAGCGACTTCTTCATTTTCTCGTAGTCCTGAATTTCGGCGCGCTTGGTGAAACCAAACGCGGTGCCGCCCTTGATCACATCGGCGCCCAGATTGCTGGTCATGATGATGATGCAATTGCGGAAGTCAACATGGCGACCGAATGAATCAGTCAGACGGCCTTCCTCCATGATTTGCAGAAGCATGTTGAACACGTCGGGATGCGCCTTCTCAACTTCGTCAAGCAACACAACCGCGTATGGACGGCGGCGAATGCGCTCGGTGAGTTGACCACCTTCTTCAAAGCCCACATATCCTGGAGGCGCGCCAATCAATCGAGAAACGTTGTGTTTCTCCATGTATTCGCTCATATCCAGAGTGAACAGCGCGTCTTGATCGCCAAACATAAAGTCGGCGATGGCTTTGGCCAAAAGCGTTTTACCAACACCGGTTGGACCAAGGAACAAGAACGAACCCATTGGACGCTTTGGATCTTTCAAACCTGAGCGGCTCTTGCGAATGGCCCGTGCCACGGTCTTCACGGCTTCCTCTTGACCGACGACGGTCTTGTGAAGTTCCGCCTCCAGTTGAAGCAATCGCTTGCTTTCTTCTTTGGCCAGACGAGTCAATGGCACGCCGGTCATTTTGCTTACGACTTCCGCGATCATTTCCTCGTCCACGGTTCCCGTGGTCTCGTTCATGCGATCGCGCCAGCCTTGTTGCAACTTCTCTTTTTCCTTGCGAAGTTTCTCGGCTTGATCACGCAAGTCGGCGGCTTTTTCATAGTCCGCATTCTTCACGGCGTCATCCTTGTCAATACTCAAGCGCTCGATGCGTGTTTCCAAATCCGCAAGATCAGGCGGCTTGGCCATGGTCTTCAAACGCAGACGCGCACCGGCTTCGTCAATGACGTCGATGCTTTTATCTGGTTGAACGCGGCCAGGAATGTAGCGGCCCGACAATTCCACCGCGGCGCGCAGCGCTTGATCGGTGTAGACCACGCGGTGATGCGTGGCGTATTTTTCCTGCAAGCCTTTGAGAATTTCATAGGCCTGTTCAGGTCCTGGTGGCTCAACGGCAATCGACTGGAAGCGGCGCTCTAAAGCCGCGTCTTTCTCGATGTATTTGCGATATTCATCAAACGTGGTCGCGCCAATGCACTGGATTTCTCCGCGAGAAAGCGCTGGCTTCAGCACATTGCTGGCGTCGATGGCGCCCTCGGCACCACCAGCTCCAACAAGCGTGTGCAACTCGTCAATGAACAAAATAATGTTCTTGGCGCGGCGCACTTCATTCATAACGGCCTTGATGCGCTCCTCGAATTGACCGCGGTATTTGGTTCCCGCCACCATCATGGCCAAGTCAAGCACAACAAGTCGCTTGTCATGCAAAAGGTCTGGAACTTCTTGCGAAATAATTTGCTGCGCAAGACCTTCAACAATCGCCGTCTTACCAACACCAGCTTCGCCAAGAAGCACGGGATTGTTTTTGGTGCGGCGGCACAACACTTGAACCAATCTTTCAATTTCACTGAAGCGACCAATGACCGGATCAAGTTCACCAGCGCGCGCGAGCTCCGTGAGATCGCGGCCGAATGAATCAAGAGCGGGAGTCTTGCTTTTGCCACGGCGACCAGTGGCCGCAGGCGCGTCACCGGAACCAGGTTCCGCAGCGGCTTCGGCTTGCTGTGGATTTTCTTGTTCGCTTTCACCGCCAGCGCCAAGCAAATTCAGCACTTCTTCGCGGACTTCCTCCAGTTTCATGCCAAGGTTCAACAGCACTTGCGCGGCCACGCCGTCTTGTTCGCGCAGCAAACCAAGCAGCAGATGCTCGGTGCCGACGTAGTTGTGGTTGAGATTGCGCGCCTCTTCAATTGCGTACTCAATCACTTTCTTTGCGCGCGGAGTTTGCGGAAGCTTGCCCATGGTCACCATCTCGGGACCACTCTTGACCAACTTCTCAACTTCAAGGCGAACCTTGCGTAGATCAATTCCAAGATTCTTCAACACATTCGCGCCCACGCCGGAACCTTCTTTGACAAGGCCAAGCAGTATGTGCTCGGTGCCAATGTATTCATGGTTGAAGCGCTGGGCCTCTTGATTTGCGAGAGCCATCACTTTGCGAGCACGATCCGTCAAGCGTTCAAACATCGAAGCCTCCTAAAAAATGGTCTACTGAAAGCGGAATTGACCTTCCATCGGCGATGGTAGCCGAGTACTTTGCTGATGGATGAGCAGATTTCAACAATTCTTCATTTTGTTGGTTTTTGCGGCATTTTCATGGAGTCAGACCCTTGCCCAAGGCGTGGTGGAACCACCACTTCCGTGGAAGGTGAAATTGATCACGGGTGAGACCCTCAAAGGCACAATTTCCAAGTGGGATTTCACTGGAATTGATGGATCATTTGGTCACGCGCCGTGGAGCAATTTCAAACCCGACGACGCCAATCGCCTTTGTAAAAAATTGTTGGATTGGAGGCAGGCTTCGCAGTACATCCAGTTGGCGCGCATGTTGTTCAGCTTGCAAGGCGCCGACAAGTTGGCGGACGCCGCGCTTCAAGACGCAATTCGTCGCGATCGCAATTGCGCAAAGGATGTCGACGCGTTGCGGTTGGAGGTCGCCGAACATCGACGCAAAGTTGTTGAAGATCGACGCATTGCCGCCGAAAAAGATTTTCAAACCAAGGCTGTTGGCATGAAGTCTGTGGCGGACAAAGAGGATGCGCCGCGTGTGAAAATTTGGAGTGTTGCCACTGATGCGCAGCGCGCGGAGGCGTTGATTGAAATGAAGGCGGACGCGGATCGCTGGTTGAAGCAAGTCAATTTGCGTTATTGCATTGTGGAAGGAAAGTACTGGGTTTTATACGCTGATTTGCCACTTGGAGAGACTAAAGAGTTGGCGCGGCGCATGGACGCCATGTATGAAACTGTCGCCAACATGTTTGCGCTTCCTGTTGGCTTGAATATTTTTCACGGCAAAGCGGTGGTCATTGTGTCCGCATCAGAGGACCACTACCGCGCCATTGAAATGGCCGCTTTCAATTCCATGCCGCCACCAGGCGCGATTGGTTTGTGCCACATGGTCGGTCCCAAAGTTGTGGTGAGTGCAAATAAAAACGCGGACGAAAATCGTTTCATGGCCACGCTTGTGCATGAAGCCTCGCATGGATTTATGCATCGATATGGTTCGCCTTCACGCTTGCCATCATGGGCCGATGAGGGCTACGCCGAATATGTGGCCGCGGAAAGTTTTCCAGACTCAACAACGAAGGCGGATCGAAAGCCGCAAGGGCTGAAATGGTTGCGCGACGAAAACAACAATGTTCTTTCCGTCCTTCAAATGAATTATGAAAATGGTTCTTGGCCTGGTCCAGACGCGATTGGGTATGCGATTGGCTATCTGGCGGTGGATTTTTTAGTGCACACCAAAGGGGAAGCTTTTCGAGAGTGGGTGAAGGATGTTAAAGCTGGAATTCCATGGGAAGAAGCCATGAAAAAGCGGTTTGGTTGGAACGCCGCGCAGTTGGCTAAAGCCGTTACCGCGCGCTATTGGGGCCGCGACTAAATTGTGCTGAAGATCAGCGAATTGAAATGAGTTCGGCGCACAAATCGCGAGTTCATTTAGTGCGCCACGCAGCCATCGACTAATTTCACAACGCGGTCGGCGCGCGCGGCAACGGCGGGATCATGCGTGACCATGGCAATGGACAATCCTTTGCGATGCTTGGCGGCGATCAAGTCAAGAATTTCTCCACCAGTGCGCGTGTCAAGATTTCCAGTTGGCTCATCGGCCAAAAGCACGCGTGGTTGATTGGCCAAAGCGCGCGCGATGGCCACGCGTTGACGCTCTCCACCGGACAGTTCGGCGGGGCGATGCGTTAGGCGATGCGACAAACCAAATGCGTCGAGCAACTCGGTGGCGTGTTGCTGCGCTTGCGCGCGCTTGCTGAACCAATGCATGCCAGCGTTGACCATGTTGGGTAAAAGCGCGTTCTCCAAAACAGAAAGTTCCGGCAGCAAGTGATAAAACTGAAACACAAATCCAACGCTTTGATTTCGATAGGCGTTGCGCGCGGAGAACTTCAAGTCGGCCACGGGCTTGCCGTCAAACCACACACCGCCTGAGTCCGCGTCGCACTCATCAAGCAAACCAAGCAAGTGCAAAAGCGTGCTTTTTCCGCTGCCAGATGAGCCAAGTATGGCAACCCACTCGCCTTGCTCCAACGTGAAACTTGCGCCACGCAACACCGGAACTTTCACGCGACCCAGCTGATAGGTCTTGCGCAATTCTTTGGCTTCAAGCAGGAACTTACTCATAGCGCAGCGCCCTGACTGGATGAATGTCCGCGGCTTTTGCGGCGGGAATGCTGGCGCCAAGCACGCTGAAAATAACCGCGCCACACCACGTGATGATGGCGGTGAACCAATCCACTTGATCTGGAATAGTTGCGAAGTAATACACGCTGGGATCCCAAATCAATGTTCCGCGGTGCATGATCAATCCCGCGCCGACAATCGCGAGCGTGAAACCAAGCACGCTCCACAAAAGGGTGCTGAGCAAAACACCGGTGGTCACGCCGCGCACGCTCATGGCGAAACTAATCCCGGCAATAATGAAACTTGCGATGTAACTCCACGCAGGGGCGTCTTGGCCAATGGTCTCGTGGATAAAATTAATATTGTGAATCACAAGCCAGCCAAGTCCAACTCCAAAGAGTCCGCCAATGGCGCCAATGACCAATCCGTATTGCAAAAAGATCCACAAAATGCCGAAACGACTTGCGCCAACTGAGCGCAGAATTCCAACATCGCGGGTCTTCTCCTGCACGATGGCCCAGAAGATGCTGAGCACCAAACCCGCGCACACCAAATACACAATGGAGAACAAAATACGCATCATTTCCCGCTCTTTTTCAACGGGAGCGATCAGGTCGCGCAGGTGTTGCTCCCACGTGAGAATGCTCATGTTGTCAACGCGCGGCGCCTTCACCACTTTGGATTGATCGGCCGCAACTTCATACGCAAATTTTTCATAGGCGGCGAACACGGCGGTTTGAAGTTGATCTGGAGTGACGCCAGGTTTGGCGCGCACAAGAATTTTGGAAACTTTCGCGGGGCTTGTTCCAAGCACGGGCAAACTTCCATCGGCATTCGGCGGCGCTTGCATGTCGTACAAAGTGCCGGCGTCCATGCGCAATAGTTTCTGCGCCTCGGCAAGCGAAATCATCACTCGGTTTTTATCGATTTGATACACGCCGCTTTTAAATTCATTCACCACTGGAAACACGCGCTCGCGCGGCTCTGCAATGGTTCCCTTGGCGCTAATGGGAACAAGAGTCAGCGTGACATATTGCTTGGGCATGAACCATTGTGGATAGCGCGGGCGATAGCTGCCATTGCGCATGCGTTCATTGGCAATGGAAACATGCATGCCCAGCACAAGTCCAGGTTCGCCAGTGTCGCTCTTCACCAAATTCAGTCCGTCATTGAGAATTTTGTCGCTCAGTTTCAACCGTAGATCGTCGGGCGACATGCTTGCCGCGGCTTCTGGGGAGGCAGGGGGTTTCCAATACAACGCCTTGGAGAAATCAGTGACACGATTGAAACTTTGAGGTTCAATTCCCCACACATTCGCAGTCACAACTTCCTTTTCGCTGCCTTCGGGATACGGCATGCGCACAAGTCCATAGGTGTCAATCAATGGCGTCGCGGCTTGGGCTTCAGGAAGTTTTTCGATGGTGTCAATGAGTTGCTCGTACCAAGGAATTCCACGAATGGGATAACTGATCACCACATCGCCCATGAGCGTGCGACCACTGGCGCGCAGCATGTCAAGAAATCCGCTCATGACGCTGACCACGATCACCACCAGCGCCACGCACAATGCAACTGCCGCCACGGCGATCAGCGGAATGATGCGGCTTGTCAGATATCGATTGGCAAGTTGGACTGGATACACGCGAGCAAGATAGTAGAGGGTTGATGGTGCGTATGTGTGTTCATTTGGCTTGCGATTTGGCTGAAATTCTGGCGGGGCAATGGCAACAACTTCGACTACTCTTTGTGAATGGATTTTCGCGTTTTGATTCTTTGGGTTCTTCTTGTGTTGGCGGGTGGTTGCGCCTTCTGGTGGATTACCGTGGCTATTCGAGTTGCGCGTGATTTGCCCAGAATTCCGCGGATTCAACAAGGTTTGGCTTTCGCGTTGCCTGTGGGCGAACCCTTGGTGAGCGTGGTGATTCCAGCGCACAACGAGGAAAAACACGCTCCCGGTTGCATTGAAAGTATTTTACGCGGCGACTATCCCAATATAGAAGTGATCGTGGTGCTTGATCGATGCACCGACGCCACGCGCGCCAACTTGCAGCCTATTGCAGCGCGTGATCCGCGCCTGAAATTAATTGATAATGCGTCTTGTCCAAAAGATTGGGCCGGCAAATGCAATGCCGGCCGCGTTGGCGCCGAGCAAGCCAAGGGCGCCTATGTTTTATTTACTGACGCGGACGTTGAATTTGCTCCGCAACTTATTCGCGCTTCCTTGGGAATGCTCAATGAACGTGGCCTGCAGTTGCTTTCCCTCATGAGCACGCCACGCATTCGCCATTGGTTTGAGGCCGTGGTTCAACCCGTCGCCGCCATGGAACTCATGCGCATGTTTCCCGTTGCGCAAGTCAACCGCGCCAAAAATCCGCGCGTCTTCGCCAACGGACAATTTCTTTTGTTTGATCGCGCGGCCTATGACAAGATGGGCGGACATGCCGCGGTGAAAGATGATTTACTAGAGGACATCGCGTTTTCGCGGCGCATGAAAGACAGCGGTGGTCGCGGTGGCTTGGCCGTGGCCGACGGCATGCTGATGGTGGAAATGTACGAGAAATTAAGCGAATTTCTGCAGGGTTGGAAGCGAATTTACATTGAAGGTTCGGAGCGTGTTCCTTCACGATTGCGTCGCAGTGGCGTGATTGTTGGCGTGGGCGCGGCGTTGTTGCCGCTGGGTAGTTTCGCGGCGTTGATCGCTGGCGCTGGTTGGAGTGGGCAGTTCAATGGAGGCTCGCTTGAACCACTGGCGTCCGCCGTGATGTGGACGGGACTTCTAGGAACGCTTTCATTCTTAATCTCCGCCGCATGGATTCACAAATTGTGCGCCGCGCCAATGCTTGCGGCGTTCTTTCATCCGCTTGGCGGATTTTTAATCGCCCGTTGTTTCTTTGGTGCCGCTGAAGATTTGATCAATCGCACCCCGGTTCGTTGGGGTGGTCGTGAATACATTCTTGAACCCCGTACATGGTGAAATGGTGAATCAATGAAAATACTTTTGACAAATGATGATGGTTTGGACGCGCCAGGAATTTCCGCATTGCACACGGCGATCCAATCGCTGGGTGAAGTCATGGTGGTGGCTCCAGCCAATGGCCAAAGCGCTGAAAGCCATGGCATCACTTTTCACACTCCGCTGATGACGCGCACGCGCGCATTGCTCAATGGCGCCAACGGCACCGCGGTTGTGGGAACGCCAGCCGATTGTGTGAAGCTTGGATTGCGTGCCTTGTGGAAGGAAAAATATGGTCCCAATTCTCAACCCGATGTGGTGATCAGCGGCATGAATTTTGGCGCAAATGTGGGCATTAATGTGATTTATTCCGGCACCATTGCCGCCGCCGTGGAGGCCGCGTTTCTAGGCGTGCCCGCTATCGCCGTCAGTCTGCACATTGGTGATCGCAGCAAAACAAATTTGCCGCGCGCCGCCGCCATTGCGCGCTACGCCATTGATCATGTTCTGAAGCCCGGCTTGCCGCATGCGCACCGCGTGATCAGCATCAATGTTCCGCACACTGAATCTTCCGACGCGCCCATGCCAAAAATAAAACTTGTTCCCATGAACACATCCGCCGGAATTGATGGCTATGAAAAACGCGTCGCGCCGGATGGACAGGTGTACTACTGGTCCGTGGGAAACGGAATGGAATTTTATCACACCGCCGAAGGCAGCGATGTGGAAGCGCTTGCGGAGCGTTGCATCACCATCACGCCATTGTTCTACGACTTGACCGACCGACTGTTGTTGGAGCGCTTGCGCAATCTTGGCGTTGCCAAGGAGTAACCATCAGTTGTGATATGACTTGATACGACATTGTATTTCTATGTTGTAACAGTGTTTCAAAAAGTGAGCAGCCCAAATATGCTTTGACATTCTGTGCGCAATGTGTTCGCGTAATCAGATGTTCACTTTGTCAGCAACATACGAATGCGATATTTCAGCGTCTTGCCCTCGGGCAAATTCGTTAACTGACTACCCGATGCGCGCCAGCGGTAGAGACAATCAATGATGGGTTGGTCAATCAATTGCGTGCCAGAACTCTGCAGAATAACGCAGTTTTTTGGCACACCCTCTTTGTCAAATTCAATCTCGACAATTGGATTTGTGCCTCCCGTAGAGATGGTTGTGAGCTCGTCAAACACAGGGCGCTGCGTGCGGACATTCAAACCCTTGCCAGCCAGTGGACGACCGTTGCGCCACTTGGCCTGGGGCACATCCACAATACTTGTTGCCTCGGACTCGCGGTCGGATTTCTCGCCGTCGGTTGGTTGACCAGGCGTTGACCCAGCTTGCGTGGCGGGAGTTTGTTGACTTGGATTTGCGGGCGGACTTGCCGCGGCTTGTTGTTGCGGCGGCGTGGCTGGCGAAGGTGGCGGAGTTGCGACCGTTGGTTGTTGCGGAGTTGTAGGTTTCGCTGCGGGGTTGGCTTGCGCGGGTTTTGCATCCGCAGTTTTTTCAGGGGGCTTTGTGTCCGGCGGTTTCACTTGCGGCTTTGTGGCCTCAAGCGGTTTCTCTTCGGTGGGTTTCACATCCGCGGGTTTCTCTGGTTGCTTCTCATCGATCGGTTTGGCGTCCGTCGGTTTTGCCTCGTTTGGCTTTAAATCATTCGGTTTTTGATCGGTGGGTTTGGAATCCGGCGGCGGCATTTTGAGCGGCTCTGGTGGAACTTTGTCATCTTTGGAGTCACCCACTTTTTCAACAGGCAATATTTGTGTTTCAATTTTGCGTTCATCCGCAAGCGGAACAACCGCGGCTGGATTTGCAACTTTTGGAGTTTCCGGAAGCGCAAGGGAAGCTGGCATTGGCGGAGGAGCAACAGCTTGCGTTGTGTCCGGCGCTTGCACTGGTGGCGCGGTTTCTGTTGGCGCGGGTGCGGTTGGCGTTGTTGGCTCATCCACTTGAGCGACCGCGGTTGCGGCGGCGGGAGTTTGCGCAGGAGGAGTTTGCGGAGTGGGCGGTGGAGTTTGCGGTTGAGCCTGTGCTTGTTGCTGCGCTTGCGTAGGTGGCGATGCTTGTTGATTGGGTTGCGCTTGCGTGGGCCGTCCGCCGGCATCCGTCTCTTTAAATGCGGCTTGTTCAACCTCGCTTTTTTTAGCCAATTGCTCCTGATAATCCTTGTATCCAATCCAAGTCATGGTGGACTTTTCAGTGCCATCATCAATTCCAAGCTTCAGCAATTGTTCCTCTTCCTCGGGAGTGAGCTCTTGGGCTTTGGGTTTATCCATTTCTTTTTCAACGCTGAATGACGCTTGGCGCGATTTCGTCTCGTTGGAATATTTATCCATGTAGCTGCCCATGATTAACACCGCCGGGGCTCCAGCCAACACGATAAAAATTCCAACCATGAATCCAATGGCCAGCGGCCAACTGACAATGCGCTCTTGTTCCAGCCGACGGAGTTGTTGGTTCAGCCGAACTTCGGCGTAGATTGTGTCCCTTGACACTGGACTCGCGGCGTCAGGAGTCATTACTTCGTGCTGGCTTTGGCGCCACCAACCAATTGAATGTTCACGCCCTCATCTTGCAGACGATCCCACAAATCTTGCAGGATGGGCGCGCGGTCGGTCACGCCTTGGCCGTCTTCAATCGCCAAATACACCACGGTCTTGGGGTCGGCGGCTTTGGCTTCTCGCACTTTTGTTTCAATATTTTCCATGACAACTTCTTCTTTGTTGAAAAAAATCTTGCCAGTGCGAAGCACGCTAATGGTGGCGGCGGTCGCAGGTTTTGCCGGTTTTCCGCTGGCAAATTGCTTCAAATCCATTGGCACCAAATCAACGCGCACCATCATCACCACGGCGTAGATGAAGAACGTCAATAAAAATGTCATGAGATCAATCAGTGGATTGAGCTCAATACGCGCCTCCGGTGGATCGCGGCGAATGCGACGCATGGGTTACTCAATTCCCAATTGCACGCTGGCCAACGCGGTGGAAACTTCGGCTGAAGTTTCAAACACATCGTCCAAACCGGCGGTCATAAAGATGCTCCACACGCGGTCGTTTACAGCGCAAATGAACAGGCGTCGTTTTTGTTGCAGCACACGTTTGCGAACGCGCAGCAACGCTGCGATGTTGCTGGAGGTGAGTCCATTGACTTGTTGAAAGTCAAGAATCACATGCTTCGCGGCGGCGCCTGGGCCATCTATGCTGAGCAAAAGTTGTTGCAAATCTTCCGAGAGCAATGGCTCGGGAAAGAGATCAACCAACAACACATCTTCAGACCATTCGGTAATTGACATGCCTGAATGGTAGCCAAGTTCGGTTGTGTTTCAGTGAGGATTTACTCCGCGGCGGGCGGGATTTCTGGAAGCGTTTCTGGAGGCGCATCCATAGGAGGAATATCGCTTGGTGGAGTGGTCTCATCCACTTCAGCCACCAACGCAACACCCATTAATGAATCGCCCTCACCTAGGCGCATAATGCGCACGCCCATGGTGTTTCGACCAATTTGACTAATGGCGGTCGCTGGAATGCGGACCACCATTCCTTCTTTGGAAAGCAACATAAGTTGATCGGCTGCGGTGACCGCGCGCACCGAAACCACCAGGCCATTTCGGCCCTCGGTCTTGATGTCGTAGCGGCCCTTGCCGCCGCGGCTTTGGCAACGAGTGGTGCCGTCATCTTGTTGAACCATGTATTCATTCAACGAGGTGCGCTTGCCGTAGCCATTGACCGTTGCGGTTAAGAGATCCGTGTCGGGATCGCAGCGAACCGCGCCAACAATGTAGTCATCCTCGCGCAGGGTCATTCCATTCACGCCGGCCGTTGCGCGGCCCATGACGCGCGCATCGTTCTCATCAAAGCGAATGGCTAGCCCTTGCGCCGTCGCCAGTAGCACATCATTTTTACCGCTGGTCAAAAGCACATTGACCAAGTGGTCGTTGTCGTTCAATTTCAACGCGATGATTCCGCTTTTATTCACGTTGCGGAAGTCTTGCAACGCGGTGCGCTTCACGCGGCCTTCGCGCGTGACAAAGAACAGAAAGTCCTCGCGGGTTTCAAAGTTGGAGACGGACAAGAATGTTTGCACAGTCTCGCCGTCGCGCAACTCGATCAAGTTTTGAATGGCGCGGCCCTTGGAGGTGCGCGACATTTCCGGAATCTGCCAGGTTTTCATGCGGAAAACACGGCCAGTTGTGGTGAAACACAAAAGATCGTCGTGGCTGGATCCGGTGAAAATTTGCTCGATAAAGTCGCCGTCTTTGGCGTCGCTTCCGCGCACGCCAACACCGCCGCGACCTTGTGTTCGATACGCGTCGGCGGGTAATCGCTTCACCCAACCCGCGTGTGAAATGGTGACCACCACTTCGTGCTCAGGAATAAGGTCGGCCATTTCAAAGTCTTCAGCCTCGCCTTGTTCAATGGCGGTGCGTCGCTCGTCGCCAAACTTTTCCTTCAGCTCAAGCACGTCCTCGCGCACAATGTCAAGCACGCGTTTCTCATCCGCCAAAATAGATTCAAGTCCGTCAATGTCCTCAAGCACCTTGCTGAATTCGGCGGCAAGTTTTTCAACTTCAAGACCAACAAGTTGAATGAGCCGCATTGCGCCAATGGCTTCGGCCTGCACGCGGGTCAATAGCGCGCCGTCACCAACACGCGAAGCTTCCGCGACGCGCGTTGGAATAAGCGGGGCGTAGCGATGGTCTGGCGTGATGCGGAACGCATGTTCCATAAGGCTTAAAATTGCCTCTTCGCGTTCGCGGCTTTCACGGATGATTCGAATGACCTCGTCAATATCGCACACGGCGTAGATCAAGCCCTCCAAGCGATGGGCCTGCTGCTTGGCTTGTCGCAAAAGGAAGCTGGTTCTGCGGCGAATGACCTCTTTTCGGTGATCAATGTGACACTGAATAATTTCACGCACGCCCAACGTGCGCGGTTGGTGGTTCACCAGCGCGATGTTGATAATGGAGAAGGTGCTTTGCAGTGGCGTGTATTCATACAGTTGCTTCTCGACAATGTCTGGGTCGGCGCCTTTCTTCAGCACCACCACAACGCGCGTTTGCGCATCGCGGCCGGAATGATTGCGCACGTCGGCGATATCGGGAATGCGTCCCTCGCGACTGGCAATAACAATTTTCTCGATCAAATTAGATTGCACAACTTGATATGGAATTTCATCAATGATGATGGCGTCGCGGCCACCTTCCTTGGCCACATGCACGCGACCGCGCAAAGTGACTTTGCCGCGGCCGGAGGTGTAGGCCTCCACAATTCCACGGCGACCGATTAAAATTCCGCCGGTCGGAAAATCGGGCCCAGGCAAAACGCGCATGAGTTCTTCCAAGCTGATGCTTGGATTGTCGATCATCTTCACAATGGCGTCGCAAGCCTCGCTGAGATTGTGCGGCGGCATGCTGCTAGCCATGCCCACGGCGATGCCCGAACTTCCATTGACAAGCAGGTTTGGAAATCGCGCGGGAAGAACGGTCGGCTCTTGCAAGCGTTCGTCGTAATTCGCCTTGAAATCAACTGTTTCCTTGTCCAAATCCTCCAACATGGCGGTGGCCGGCGCGGTCATGCGCGCTTCGGTGTAACGCATGGCGGCTGGCGGATCGCCCTCGATGGATCCAAAGTTTCCTTGCTTATCAATAAGCAGGTAGCGCGTCTTCCACACTTGTCCCAAATTCACAAGCGTTGGATAAATAACGCTCTCGCCGTGCGGGTGATAGTTGCCGCTGGTGTCGCCGCAAATTTTGGCGCACTTGATGTGCTTGCGACCCGGCGTGAGATTAAGGTCATGCATGGCCACCAAAATGCGGCGCTGACTTGGCTTCAAACCGTCGCGCACATCGGGCAGCGCGCGGTCCATGATGGTGCTCATGGCGTAGGTCAAGTAGCTGGTGTGCAACTCCTGCTCAATAGGCATTTCAACAACATGATCAATTGGCGCGGGTGTGGTTGGAGCGGGTTCACTCATGGGTGTGTGATCTCTGCAATATCAAATGCGACATCGTTGACGACATCTTTAGGGACACAAAGTAGGACGGATTCAGGCACGAATTTAGGGACGCAATTCAAGTATTTATTCTAGTCGAAACTACACCTCCACGCACACATTCATGCCTTATTTCCGATGGAAATTTTGCCTAAAAATGCCGCGGTTTTATGCTGAAAAAGTTCATTGAACTTTTTGCCTCCAAGAGAGGATTCAACAGGTTCTGTCTGAGTTGATTTTGCGCCGATGCATCAATTGATACACCCAGTGATACACCCAGTCATGCGTCGCGTGAAATGCTCACTTGGCTTCCAGCAACATGAGCCATTCCATATTGCCAGGAGAGCCCGCGCGCCTAGAACTTTTTCCTCCGGTGATGGGAGAAGCGGTATCCGCGAGCACTTTCGCGCCCAGGTTGTGCATGGCTTCGCGCACGCGCGCCACCACCGCGGGCACATGTTCGTGCGCCAGAAAACCATTTTTCAGCCACTCTTTTTCCGCGCCTTCCACTTCGTAATGTGGCTTCACCAACGAAATAATTTTCCCGCCAGCACGTAGCCACTTCAGCGCCACCGGCACCGAAAGTTTTTGTTGCGTCCACGCCAAATCCATCACCACAATGTCAACGCCGCCCTCGGTGACATCGGCGTACAAGGCATTGGTGCGCTCGCGCACAACCACGCGCGGATCATTGCGCAGTCGCCACGCCAGCGTTCCGTACCCCGTGTCAATGCTGATCACTTGACGCGCGCCCGCGCGCAGCAGCACGTCGGTGAAACCGCCAATATTGCAGCCAAAATCCGCGCAAATTGTGTCTTTGATCTGCACGGGAAATGTGTCTAGCGCATGTTGCAATTTCAATCCAGCGCGTGAGGCAAGCGTGGGTTGCGCGTGCGCGTTCTCTTTTTCAAGCGCGTGTTGCGCAGGCGCGTTCTCTTTTTCAATCGCATGTTCGCCGTCGCCGCGCGGGATTTTTTCTTCGTCATGCATTGGCGCGTGCTTTCATGTGCGCGCGTGTTTAGGCCACGCCAACAATCGCCACGCCAAGTCGATTGGCGGCGGCAATGACAACGGGTTTCTCAATCAAGATGACGCGGCCAACGCCTAGCGCCAAACATGTTCCACCCGCTTTGGCAAGACGCTCAATGGTGGCCACGCCAACTGTGGGCACATCGGCGCGTCGATCATGGTTGTTGCTGGAAGTTTTTAACAGCGTCCAACCGCGTGAGCGACACAGCGTGCTGGCGCGATCAATCATGGCGTCTGTTCCCTCGACGGCTTCAACGGCGATGGTGTCGCGGTCGCGCACGGCAATGGCTTGCCCAACATCCAGTTCGCACACTTGGGAAATAATTGGCCAACCAAAAGCAATGTCCGCTTGTTGCGCGCTGCTTGGAGTAATCGAACCCATGACGCCAAGCGAGGCGAGATGTTCTTGGATGTACGTTGTTGAATCCATAAGGGTGACTCCTGAGCTGGCCAATTCATCGGCGACCGCCGCAAGAACCGCGGCATTTCTGCGATCGTGACGCAGACGACGGTACCACAGGCGAGCCGCGCGGAAATCAGGAAGTTGCCTGATCAACTTGAACGGATCATGCATGCGCTGCTTGGAAACGCCGCCAACCATCACGGCTTCATGCACGCCGGCGCGGCGAAGCAGGCGAATCCACTTGCCAATGCGCAGCCAACCCGCTTGTGAAAATTCATCGCAGAGCGCGGGCAGCGAAGCGTCAAATTGATCGCGCAAGCCAACCGCGATCACGCGTCTGCCCGCGGCCTTTGCGCCTTGCGCAACTAACAAAGGTAAATGTCCATTGCCCGCGATCAAACCAAGCGGAGGCAAGGATTGCAACGCGGACGCTGACGAATTCATCCACGCCCCATCGGAAGAAAACGATCGGGATCAATTTCAAATGGCTCGGCGCTCAGCACGCCATTAAGCACATTGATGGGGTCCTCGTTCACATGTAATAGATGATGCACCGCGGCCTTGATGAATCGATGTTCAATGCCGTGGTCAATCAAGTTCACAAGTGGGTTGTAGTAGCCAGCTAAATTCACCAGGCCGATTGGCTTGCGATGCTCGCCCACTTGACGTTGCACCAGCACCTCGAACAATTCCTCAAATGTGCCAAGACCGCCGGGCAGCGCAATGAACGCGTCGCCACGCTGCGCCATTAATGTTTTGCGTTGCGCCATGGTCTCCACCACAATCAGCTCGTCGCACTGGTCGTAGCCTTGCTCCAAGTCCAGCAATCTTTTGGTGATCACGCCCACGACTTTGCCGCCGGCGCTCTTCATAGTTCGCGCAATTTCCCCCATTAAACCAATGCTTCCGCCGCCATACACCAAAGCCAATTTACGCCGCGCCATTTCTTGGCCAAGCAGACGAGCGGCGTCCATAAATTTGGTGTCCAGACTGACGCTGCTTGAACAATAGACGGTGATGTTTTTCATGGCGATCTTTGGTTAGATTACTCACATGCAGTTGCAATTGCTCTCGCCCATGCTTTTTTTTGTCGGTTGGATGCTCTCCATTATTTTCACCGCCATCGCGATTTCATATGGCACCAGATTCAAGGCGCTTGATTCGCCGGGCTCCGACGGCCATGTGAAACAATTGCGAATGGTGCCCAATGTGGGCGGCGTCGCGGTGATCAGCGCGTTTGTCGTGCCGGCGCTTGCGGGTCTGCTGTACATCAGTTTGCGCAACCCTCCAAGCGTGGACCCAACCAAGCAATATGGTTTGGATTTTTTTCATAGCCGAATTGAAGCCAACTTCTTGCCAACCCTTGCCATTTTAGCGGGCGCCGTTTGGTTGCTGTTGATCGGAATGTGGGATGACCGCAAGCCCATGCGTGCCGCCACAAAGTTGCTGCTGCAATTTATTCCGGCCATTGTCATTGTGTGGAGATTTGATATTCGACTACTCACAATGCTTGACCACTATGGACCCGAGGGCAAAGCGCTCAGCGTTTTTCTTGGCGTGATTTGGATCGTGGCCATGATCAACGCCATGAATTTTCTGGACAACATGGATGGATTGGCGTCTGGCGTTGGCATGATCGCCTCGCTGTTGTTCGCCACGGCCGCGTTCATGGTTCATCAGTGGTTCATCGCCAGCATGTTCTCGCTTTTGGCGGGTTCTCTCGCTGGATTCTTGCTTTTTAATTTCTTCCCCAAGAATGGCGCGAAGATTTTTCTTGGCGATGGCGGAAGTCAACCGCTTGGATTCTTGCTTGCGGTGTTGGCCATTCGAACCACATTCGTGAATCCCGATCAGGCTGAATATGAACTTGGAACACATTGGTGGGGCATTCTTGCGCCGCTGATTATTTTGGCTATTCCAATTTACGACATGATTGCCACCAGCATGATTCGCGTTCGACTTGGTCACAGTCCGTGGGTTGGTGATCAGCGACATTTGTCGCACCGACTTGTGGAGCGCGGCTTCAGCACTCGCGCGGCGGTTCTTATTATTTGGGCGCTGGCCGCGATTATTGGAATGGGCGGCATTCTCATTGGAAATCTCACGCCGGTTCCAGCGATTCTGGTTGTTCTGCAAACCATCGCAGCGCTTTTATTGCTGGGCTTCATGGAAGGAATTTTTCGTCGATGACATTGCTTCCTCATGCGCGTCATGATGGAAGCAATTTCGCGTCAATGAAACGACCAACGCTGGCGGTGTCCGCGGCGATTTTGGGCGGCGCGATTGCGCTGCGAACTTTGGTGGCGTGGGCGCCAGTGCTTCGATTTGATGTTGATCCAGTGTTTGATCCCGCGCCATTCGCAGGTCTTGGGCCCGCTGGAAGTTTGTACATCGACGCGGTGATTGCGCTGAGCGCGGCGTTTATTCTTGCGGAGTGCGCCTCGTTGTGGGCGTTGGTTTTGTTGCTTGTGGCGGGCTTGGCAAGTATTTCCATATTTCAAATTCATGGCGTTGGCGCGGCGGGAACACCCTGGCGGGGCGCCACTTGGATTGCCGGATTTGTGGCGGCAGCGGCGGCGGTTTCACTTGCAAGATCGCCGCAAAATACAGCGAAAATTGCATGGAGCGTATTGGTGACGTGCTTGCTTGCGGTCGCGGGGGCGTGGTGGATGCGAGGCGCGTGGCAGTGGTGTGTTGAGCAACCTGCGGTGGTGGAATTTTTCCATTCTGGCGCGCGCGACGCGGCATTTTTTGCCGAGCATGGTTGGGACGCCGATGGTCCGCAAGCCGCGGCGTATGTGCGGCGACTTTCGCAGCGGGAAATGTCGGGCTGGTTTGGTATGGCGAATATTTTCGCCGGACTTTTCGCGGCCATCACTGTGGCGTGCGTTGCTCTTGGCGCGTGGTTGCCACGGCGTGATCAAATCATCGCGTTCATTGTCGCGCTGTTGTGCGCAATCATTCCGCTGGCCAATGGTTCCAAAGGAGCGATTGTCGCCATGTTGCTTGGGCTTGCGTTTCTTGTGATCACGCGGAGAGTTCGTATTGCGCCCATCACATTGGCGATTGGCGCTGTCGCGCTCATTCTTCTTTGCGCGTTCGCGGCGCCACTGCGCGCACTCTTGTCAGCGGATGCGCTTGGTCAAGAACGCAGTTTGTTGTTTCGCAGTCACTACATCACGGGCGCGTGGCGAATTTTCTTGCATCAGCCTTGGACAGGCAGCGGCATTGATGGATTTCAAGACGCCTTTCTTAGGTTTCGACCAGTCGATGCGGTGGACGCCGTGCAAAGCGCGCACTCGGTGTTCTTTGACTGGCTCGCGCAAATTGGCATCGCTGGAATTCCAATGATTTTGGCTGTATTTACGCTTATTTTTATCGCGGTGAAAGGCAGTGTGGGTGTGGCTACGAACCAACCACAGCGCGCAACGCAATGGCTCCAAGCACTTGCAACTCTTGCCGTAGTCATGGCAGGAACGTTTGCCATTCGCTTTGAGGCGTACTCGCTTGATCAAGCATCACTTGCCGCGCGCTTGGTCGGCGTGGTGTTGGCGGCAGGCTTTGCATGGTGGTTGCTTCCAAGAATCATTCTGCATTCTTTCGCTCCCTCCATCATTGTGGCGGCGGCCGCTCTCACGATATGGATTGATGGACAAATTGAAATGACGTTGTGGAATCCAGGTTCAATGATCTGGGGTTGCGTTGTGTTGGCGGTCAGCGTTCCACGAAGCATGCCCGCGCATCGCCGCTGGTTTGATGGTGGCGTGCAGTGGTTTGCGGCGGTGGCCGCGATTTTATTTTCACTCACGTGTTTCAGATTCGCCAACATCGCATCACAAGAAGAAACGCGCGTGGAATTTGCGGCACAAAAACTTGTTGACGCCGCTGTATTGGCAAAGGGCGAGCCCGGAGTACAAGCACGCATGGAGTGTGCGCGCATCTTGCTTATTTCAAACAATGGGCGTGCCGCGTTTGACAGTTCCAAGCTTGCCGCCGTTAATCAATTAATGCGTGCGGCAGCGCTTTGTGCAACTGCGGAGCAAGCTCAAGATTTGCTGCAAGAGGCCATTGTTCTCAGTCAGGAAATGGGCCAAAACACCTTTGAACAAAGGCAAATTGTGTCATTATTAAGCGAGTCCCTGGCTATGCAAACGCACTCGAAAGTTGACGCCACTTTCGCGATGAACCGGGCGCTTGATGTCACGGAACTGGATCGGCGTTGCGCCGGAGCATGGCTGCGCGCGGCGCGATGGTCCGCAAAACTATCCAAGCCTTGGGCCGGCGAGTATGCAAGGCTCGCCATTGAATCCGATGACTCAATGCGTTTTGATGTGCTTTTAAAATTGCGGCCCGCCGATCGGCATGAAGCCGAAGAATTGGCGGCGAGTTGGCCGTCCTGGCCGGG